>JGI997J19993_1000032_pt1 | contig 74014 bp, 74 predicted proteins | sample Etolagbewater25m_FD_19993 | JGI IMG/M metagenome (IMG submission 19993)
GCTGCGTTTTGTCCTCATCCCCATCCCGGACCTCCTTGTTGCAGGACATTATACCTTATTTATCCCGTTTTCGTGGTCCAGTTTTCCGGGGGCATTATAGTTTGTCAAAAATTGCGCCGGGCCATTTGCGCGGCGCTCATCATTGTATTCAGTTTCGGCGTGGTGATCCCGCCGGATATCGCCCGGGCGCAGGTCCTGCCGACACTGCCCTTGCCGGGGAGCATGGTCGCACAAAGTCCGGGGTACATGCCGGCTTTGATCAAAGGCATCACTATTGATCCTCAAAATCCTCTCGCGTTTGATTTCATTATCGATACCGGGGATTCCGGGCTGGATATTCAAAGTCAGTCGTTCCGGGAGGAGTCCCTGCGACTGGTCAAGTATTTCATGGCGTCGATGACCGTGCCCTCGGATGAGATGTGGGTCAATCTCTCTCCGTATGAAAAAGACCGCATGATCCCGCAGAGTTTCGGCATGACCGATATGGGCCTGGACCTGCTGGCGCAGGACTATGTGCTCAAACAATTGACCGCGAGTCTGGTCTATCCGGAAGAAGGGTTGGGCAAAAAATTCTGGACCCGTATTTATGAGCAGGCGCAGAAAAAATTCGGGACCACCGATATTCCGCTGAACAATTTTCACAAGGTCTGGATCGTGCCGAGTGAGGCGGCGGTGTATGAGCACGGCAACCAGGTGTTTGTTATTAAGAACAGGTTGAAGGTCCTGATGGAAGAAGATTATCTGGCTCTGCGGGAAAATACGGTGGCCAGTGACAAGGTGATGGATCCGGTTCGCGGACGCCAGACGGCTGAAATGACAGAATTGCAGACGCAGATTATGCGTGAGGTCATCCTGCCCGAGATTGAACGAGAGGTGAATGAGGGCGAGCATTTCGCGCGTCTGCGTCAGATCTATCAGTCGATGATTTTGGCCACCTGGTACAAGACGAATCTCAAAGAGAGTCTTCTCGGAAAGGTTTATGCCGATCAGCGTAAACTGAAAGGCGTTAGCGCCGATGATCCGGCGTTCAAGGATGCGATCTATCAGCAGTATGTCAAGGCGTTTGAGACCGGGGTGTTTAACTATATTAAGGAAGACTATGACCCCAAAACCCAAAAGGTCATCCCACGGCAGTACTTCTCCGGCGGAACGAATCTTGATGTGACAGGGCTTCTGGAAAAATTTTCCCGGGAGAATTCCGAAATCCAGTCTTATATTCAGGCGGCAAGTAATAAATATGGGGATGTTGTTAACGCGAAAGTCAATCTTCTAGAAATTCAAAGGAATTTGGAGAAGATCGAACCCCCGGTCCAGAGATTTTTTGATTCCATTATGGCGATCCATCAGCTTGTGGATGAAAGCGGAAAGCTGAGGGAGGGCGTTCAGGAGGACGATGTTGAGGTCCTGTTTAAGGAGATCGTGGAGCTTTCAAAGAATGAAGAAGTGATCGCACAGGTCGGCAAAGAGCGCGTGCAGCAGATTCTGGCCGATTTAAAACAAACCCAAGAGATCACGGGTTTTGATGCAAGCAAAAAAAATCTGGGTTCTGCCATCCTGACGGGCGGAGGACGAAAAGCACCTTTCCGGTTCATGAGACAAGGCCTCATCCGATATTTGATTTGGGCCATGCTGCTGCCGGGCATTCCCGGTGTCCTGGCGGGGTGTGGTGAGTCACAGGGCAATACGGGAACCACAGAAGAATTGAGCTCGGGATGGGATCCGTTTTTCGGATTGATTTCTATGGAGGAGTGGTCTAACTGGTGGATACAGCATGAGGTTTTGAAGCGTGTCAGGGAGAAAAATGAGGACCCGCGGGACGTTATCCATGAAACGTTAACACTGCCCAATCTGAACGTGAATCCAGGTTATGGTGTTTTTCCTGTTTTTGGGAAACCAAAAATCGAGCGAAAGATGTGGCACTTGCTGAAAATAAAACAGTCTCCTGGAGTTCGTACTTCGCAAGAAAAGGTTTATGTGGTACGCTCGCTGAACCCGGCTAAAAATCAACTTCTGCAGAGGTTTGAGGATGTCCAGAGCGTATTGGATCAAGAATCAAAAGCCGGCCATGAATATATTGTATTTTTCATGCATCCCACCATGGATGCCCTGGTTCTTGTGATTTTTACTGAAGAGGAATTCGGGAAAGGGGTTCCGAAGTGGTATGCCGATATCAAAGATACGGAAGCGTATGAACGTAACTGCTGGCTAACAGTGAATATTTCGAGATACGTTAACGGACCGATTGGACTGGAGAGAATGGATGGTCTTTTAAAGGGCCGCTTCGAGTTCGAGTCTTCTTTTGAGGTTCCAGATATAGCCGAGGCTATGAAGCAATCTTTGGATCAAGGAAAAACCCGACTGCTTGTTTTTGGTATTGTTGATGAGTCTCGCCCGGGGAGATATCTTGCGATGGTTTATAGAAGATTGGAAGATGCTATGCGACGAGCCCAGAAAAATAGTTTAGAGAGGTATGGCGGTTCGAATGGTACCACGTCAGTTTATCCGATCTATTACCGGAATCAAAATCCTTCGCAGCCAGATATCCTTATTTTTGTCAGCAAGACGTTTTTTCCTGGTATTGAAAACCGTAGCGGCAAAACAATCGAGCAGATTTATAATGATTTTAAACGGAAACATAGGGAAAAGAACGGTGAGAATCCCGATGGAGCCATGGTGGTATCCGACACATCAGGGGAGGCTGCTCCTTTCAAGCGGGCATTGCGGGTTTCCATGACAGGCGCCCCACTCTCCGCCATAAAGATGTGGCTGGAACAACTTTTATGGCCCCGGGATCTGCGGGCGGCCTTTAAGATTATCCGCACGCAGCCGGATTTTCAGGCGTTGCATCGGGTCCTGATTCGAGAGGGGTTTCATGTTCAGGTTGATCCGGATCTTCAGGAGCAAATGCTTAAGGCCGGGTTTAAGGATGCCCTTGTTTTTGACCCCCAGGCCGGTGAGCCGGTCACGGTTGTGGGTTCTGAAACAGTCGCGTCGTTGCTTGATACCGCAAAGGGACCATTGTTGTATACGCGGGGAACGGCCGTGGTGGCGGTTCCGAAGCCGGGACAGCCGTTTGTTGTAAATGATTCCATGGGCGAGTATCCAGAGTATGATTTGCAGATCGCTGAAGACGGGGATTTATCCGTGTTTGTCAGTAAGAGCACAGATGTCCGCAAGGTGTCTGAACCACAGGATATCCGATCCATCCTCGAGAACCTGCGCGGAACAGTGGCGCTTGTCCGTTTACAAGATTCTTCTGCGAAGAATGAGCCGGCCCAACCGGAGGTCGAGTTGATTGAGATTACATTGGAGCAGGGTGTGAATGCAGTGGAGGATATGGTGGGTGAGCGCGGGGAATCGCTGGATGACTATGAATTGCACATGACCTATCAGGATGACGGAAATCCAGTGGGGGTCTTGATGCAGATTAAAACGCCGGATGCCAGGCAGCCGGGCTATCCTTCACATCAGGCGGTGGTGATGTACGAAGCAGATCAAGCGGCGCTTTCGCCCGGGACAAGAACGTCTGCCCGGCTTAGCGCCCAAGGGACAAAGCCGGAGACAACGGGTGGTATCGACATGAGCCGTGATTGGCTGGATCTTAAGATCAAACGCGACGGCATGGGTGTGCCGCTGCCCATGAGCGATCAGTCGATGGAGGCACTCAAGCAGATCGAGGGATTTCTGCCGGTGATTATCAATATTACGCCTGTGCAGAACCTGCCGATGCTGCTGGGTCTGGATGATACGGATGACGAGCGCGGCGGTGATGATGAACCGGTGCGTTTGGGACGGCTGGATGTGTTTGACAGGGTAGTGGTGGATTAAGTCTCAGGTCCCAAGTCTCAGGTCCCAAGTCTCAAGTCCCAAGAAGAATCCACAATGGATTATTTGCAGGGATCGACCTGCCGGCAGGCAGGCGCCCTCTCCGCCAAACATTCCGGCGGGCTGACGGGCGATCCGTTTAAAAACTTATTTTCGGCGCGTCGAGGGCACCGTGCCCTACAGGTCAAATGAGATTTGAGCTGTAAAGGCGCCCCGGGCTTGCCCGGGGGGTGCCACGAAAAAATTGATTTCTCTCAGGGCTTAAAATTTTCTTGAGACTTGGGACTGATCTTGGACTTGAGACTTGAGACGTTTCATGTTATGATTTTTCACAGGTTTAACGCCTGTGATTTTTTCTTGAAACTTGGGACTTGAGACATGAGACTTGGAACTTAAAAATGGATGCCCTGGACGCAATATTCAGCCGGCGCAGTGTGCGCCGTTATACCGCCGAGCCGGTCAGCCGTGATCAGCTCGAAACACTGGTGCGTGCCGGTATGGCCGCGCCAACCTCACGCGATACCCGTCATTTCCGTTTTATTGTGGTAACCGATCCTGCATTCATTGATCCGCTGACCGACGGGCTGCCGTATGCCGGGATGCTCGCGAGCGCGCGTCACGCGATTGTTGTGGCCAGCGACCTGTCGGTGGCCTATGGCGGTCTTGAGACCGGCTACTGGATTCAGGATTGTTCGGCGGCCGCTGAGAATATCCTGATCGCGGCCCAGGCTCAGGGGCTCGGCGCCTGCTGGACCGGTGTTCATCCCCGGGAGGAACGGGTCGCTTTTCTTAAAGAGATCCTTGGTCTTGAGGAGCCTGTCCGTCCGTTGTGCCTGATCACCGTCGGTGTTCCCACCGGTGAAGATAATACCCCCCGTGACAAATTTCATTCCGATCATGTGGTCTGGAAAGAACCGCGCGATTAATCCAAAATTTTGAGAATGGCCCCGGCCAGGTTCTCGGCGATCAGTCTGTTGCCCAGCGGGGTGCCGTGTCCGGCGATTCCCAGATTGCGGTCGACAAAGATTTCATGATACGCATGATCTGTGAGGGCGTGTTCAAAATTTTTTCGGTTCTCCACGAATATGGCCGTGCCGGCCCCGGGAATCTGCTGCATCATGTGTTTTAGTTCGGAGACATCCCGCCGGGGATACTGCATCAGGATAAGCGCGATGTCGGTATGCCGGGTCAGGATGCTGAATAGTCTTTCTAGGCTGACTTTTGTCAGAGGGTTGAGGGTGTCCTGCCCGGCGTCACGCGCCTGTTGACGGCTGAGGCGCGCGGCCTCGGGCTGACCGGCGATATCGTAACAGGTCGACATCAGGTCATGCGGTTCGCGCGCGTCGGGATGGGTCGTCAGCTGACGGCGGGCGGCGTCCAGTACGCCGGGCATCAGATCCGGATCGGCACAGAGAGTATCCACGGTTCGGTCCGGCCAGGAAAAATACGGAATCTCCGGCAGGATTGCGGTCATGGCCGGATAATTTTTTTGCGTCCAGAGAATTCGGCCGATGCGCTGGGCGATGAAGGCGCGCTGGGACTGCAGGCCGGGGAGCCGGATCATACGGTAAAACAGGGCCAGGGCCCGGGCGTGCTGATTAAAGGCGTCCGCGCGCATGGCCAGATCGCACCACCGGCGCTGGTCCGGCGGCAGTTGTGCGACCGCCCGGTCAAAGGCCTCCCGGTCGTCGGTAATGGCAAAGTTTTCGTGCGCGCCGTTGTCTTTGTGATCCCGCGCGTCCCAGGGGCTGCGGCCGACCAGAACGCCCAGGGCTTGGACGACGCGCAGTCGGTTGAACATCTTTTGAAAGAGATTCGGCGGCCGGGTCTGAAATTTTTCCTGAAAGGGATCCAGGGCCCCGGTCATCAGCACAATCATATCGGGACGGTAGGTAGTGATCCATTGGGACAGATGGGCGGCAATATAACGGGAATCCTTGCCGCTGGTTCCCAGGTTAAAGACGGTAAAGGTCTTGCCGTTTCCGGATTGATTGAGGATGGACTCAAGCTGGGCGGGATAGGAGTTATGCTCGCCGCCGTGTTCGGTGATGGAGTCGCCCAGACAGATGATGCGGTAGCCGCTGCTGTGTTTGAGCCGCGTGAGATTCTGCGATGTCTGGATGTATCCGGAGATATATCCGCCGATATGGAAACAGAGTTCCAGAAATACGACAAAGACGACGATCCGTAAGAGAAGCGTTGTGAAAATGTTAAACAGTGATCGTTTCATATCAAAATTGAAAGTAGATAAATTCTTCCGGTTTCATCACACCCCATCCGATGACCAGATAGGTCATCACAGCGTAGGCCAGTGTTTGCACGATCCAGTGTTGTTTAAACAGAATCATTAAATCATCCCGGCGCCATTGCCAGATTTGAATGAGCCATAGCGGCAGACAGATCAGACCAAACCGGATGAACAGCTGGATTGATCCGCGTGTCCAGTGAAAATGATACACCAGCCCCGAGAGCATCTGTCCGGTTTGAGCCATGGAGCCGCAACGGAAGAACAGCCAGCTGATAATAACAAGGTGAAAAAAGATCAGCCGGGTGATCATCCGCCGCACCGGCCGGGGCCGGGCATTCGGATCGGGGACGCTGCCGCGTAAAAACAGCATGCGGTGAGCGGTTAATAACAGGCCGTGATAGAGCCCCCACAGGACAAAGGTCCAGGCCGCGCCGTGCCATAATCCGCCCAACAGCATGGTGATCATCAGGTTGCGCGCGGTGACCCAGGGACCATGCCGGTTGCCGCCCAGAGGGATATAGAGATAGTCTCTCAGCCATGACGAGAGGCTGATATGCCAGCGCTGCCAGAATTCGCGCGGGTTGCAGGCCGCATAAGGCAGATTAAAATTGACCATCAGGTCAATGCCCAGGCACCGGGCCAGGCCGCGGGCGATATTCGAGTAGGCGTCAAAGTCGCAGAAGATCTGAAACGCGAAGGCATAGAGCGCGGTCAGGATCACCGCTCCGTTGGTGCTGCCGCCCGGGGCAAAGACCGGGTCCACAATCCGGGCCAGCAGCGAGGCGACAAACATTTTTTCAAACAGTCCCCAGGCGATGAGGTGGCATCCCTCGATGAATCCCGCGAGCGTGACCCGGCGGGGATTCAGGATTTGCGGCAGCAGGTGCCGGGCGCGTTCAATCGGTCCGGCGACGAGCTGGGGAAAAAAGGCCACGTAGAGGGCAAAGTCCCAAAAATGCGCAGTCGGCCGCATGCGTCCGCGGTAGATATCAATGGTGTAGCTTAAGGTCTGAAAGGTGTAGAAGGAGATACCGATCGGCAGAATAATATTCAGATGAGGCCAGGAAGCCGGGATGTGGCAGACCTCAAGCAGCCGGGCAAAGGTATCAAGAAAGAAGTTGCAGTATTTAAAGATCCCCAGCAGTCCGAGATTGGTGATCAGACTGACAAGCAGAATGCCGCGCCGACGGGACGGCTGAGTGCTGCGGGCGATGCCCAGGCCGCAGAGATAGTCCACCAGGGTCGAGATCAGAATCAGGGAGAGAAACCGCCAGTCCCACCATCCGTAAAAGATATAGCTGGCGGCCAGCAGCGTGCGGTTTTGCCACCGGTGCGGCAGAACCAGATACAGGCTGTAGACGATGGTAAAAAAGATGAGAAACGGAATGGAGTTAAACAGCATGGGCGATGAGTATTCGGCCGCTGCGGGGCGGCACGGATTTTTAAGGGTTCTGACAAATCTTATCGAAAATCCGGCATCGAGGTAACAAAAATTTTGAAAAAGATTCAGGCCCCGGTTTGGGTTCTCACCGAGGCTTGACAGGCGGGCGGATGGTTTGTTATGATCAACATCCTCCTTTCGTATTTCTGTCATCAATCAATCCCCGTTAAGGATATCAACCATGACTCCGCCGATTACTGAGTGGGCGAGCGACGACCGTCCGCGGGAAAAGCTTTGGAAAAACGGGGAGCAGTCGTTAAGCAATGCGGAATTGCTGGCGATTCTGCTGCGCACCGGCGTTAAAGGACGCAGCGCGCTGGATCTGGCCCGGGATCTGTTGTTTCGATTTAAGACCTTTCAGGATATGGGGCAGCTGGATGCGTTAAGCTGGTCGCAGATTAAGGGTTTGGGTCCGGCCAAAATCGCCCAGATCCGGGCGGCGCTGGAGATCGGACGCCGGTTCCGTGAAGATGTTGTGATCCGGGAACGGCCGCCGATTAGTTCATCGGCCCAGTTGGCCGGGATTCTGATTCCGCGCCTGCGGGACCGCAAGACCGAGGTGGTTAAGGTTGTTTATCTGGATTCGCGCAACCGGATTATTTTGATTCATGACGCGGCGCAGGGAACGGTGAATCAGGCTATGCCGATTCTGCGTGAGATTTTTCACACGGCCTTGCAGCATTTTGCGGTATCTTTGATCTGCGCGCATAATCATCCCTCGGGCCAGGCGATGCCCAGTGCGCAGGATGAGTCGTTCACCCGCAAGCTGGTTGAGGCCGGGCGGATTATGCAGGTGTCGGTGCTGGATCACATTATTATCGCCGGGTCGCAGTTTTACAGCTTTGCGGATGAGGGAAAGATTTGAAAGGGAACAAGACACAGAGACACAAGGACACAGAGACACAAGGGCGCAAGATTTAACGGCACGAAAGGCGAAGGCTTAAGAATTTAATCTCTGCGGGTTAATTCTCCGAGGCTTGCCCGTGGATGAACGCGGAAAAGGGCAACCCGTTTGCTTCGGCGGTTATTCGTGAGGAAAAGCTGAATTTACGGATAAACCTGCCGTGGTTTTGGCGGATCATAAAAAAGGTGCCACGGGTTTACCCATGGGGCTCCATAGAGCTATTTTGAGGGTTTAGGTTTGAGGGTTTGGGGTTAAGGTTTTCATGTGCCCCTGTGTCTTTGTGTCCTTGTGTCTTTTTAAAATCCCAGTCCTTTGAGTACGCCCTGAACGCCGTTGGAGAGGATGTCGGCGGCATCTCCGACGATATTATCCGGGCTGAGACTAAAGGAGTATTTGGGGCTGCCCAGCACGCCGGTCACATGGATGGTGCTGTATTTTTCCAGCAGGGTCTCGGCGTTGGATTTCAGCAGTCCGGGCTGAATGGAGAGCGAGTCTTTAAAGCTGGGGTTGATGGCAAAGTCGATGTTTTTATTGATGTCAATCCATCCGTATCCGGTCAGATCCACGGCATTGCTTTTTAGAAAGATATCCATGAGTTTCAGTTTGTTGTCCCGGATAAAGAGTTTGGTTTTGGCGTCCGTGAAAGTGGTGTCCTGATAGTCCGGATTCAGAATCATGCCCAGGATGCCTTTGAGCAGATTGGTTTTGACGAAATGTCCGTTGGAAATGACGGCGCGTCCCTGGCCGGTGATCGCGGCGGTGTCTTTGATCGGGCCTTCCGCGAACAGGCTGGCTTCCAGCGTGCCGCCGACGTCTTTTTGCTGGTTGGGCAGGTCTTTTTGGAGTTCTGCGATGTTGATGTCGAATCCGCGGATTTGTCCTTTAAAGGGCCAGAGATCTTTGAGGGTTATGTCGCCGCTGGCGGTGATTTTTCCTCCGTAAAAATCTGCCGCGCTGTAAAGCGATTCCTGGCGGGGCTGGGCCTGATCCACTTCCAGGGTCAGGTTTTCAAATTTGATATTTTTGATTGAGGTAAACGGGCTGAGGTATTTTATTCGGAACAGAGCGTCCGGCGGGCGTTTGACCGGACCTTGAAAGATCAGGGTCAGCGTGCCCTCGCCGCGGATCTCCTGTTTGGTGATGGCCTCGTCCAGTTTGGGGTGGAGGCGCTTCAGATCGGAGATCGCGAGGTCCCCGGAAAAGGTCATATTCGCATAGGGATCCTGTTCATCCAGGCGCACCGAGCCCTGGCCGGAGAGGTTGGATCGTTTGGTCTTGATGTCGGCCCGGGAGATTTGGTATTCGTCGCCGGAGGATTCGGCATTCAGGGTCAGGTAATAGCCGGAGCCCTGAAGACGCATGTTCAGGACCGGGATGGTCTGAAAATCTTTGAGGGTGCCGGTGCTTTCATAGCGTTCGTCGTTGAAGGTGAAACGCAGGTCGTTCCAGGACAGCAGGTTGTCTTTGTATTTCATGGATCCTTTGGTCTCGGCGAGTTCCCACGGATATTTGCTGGAGCTGATCCGGGCCTGCTGGATATCGGTTTCAATGGTGTATATGAGAGACGACGCCTCGGTCAGCGGACCGCGCACCCGCAGGGTTGCATCGGTGGTGCCGTCCAGGGTTAGCCCATAGGGGTCGAGATAGGGCCGGGCCAGGGCAATCCAGTCTTTCATGTTGAGGCCTTTGGCCTGGATGTCCAGATCGGCGATAAACTTGGAGAAGGTGCGCAGTGTTCCGTTGATTCCGATGCGTGTGCTGTGGGTGGTTAGCAGAATGTCCTGAAAGGTGATGGTGTCGTTGATGACGGTGACGATACCGCGGATGCGGTCAAGGGTTTTAAAGTCCGGCAAGAAGGCGTTGGACAGCTTGCCGTCGGAGATATCTGTTTTGACGCTGTAGGTCAGTTCCGCGAGTTTGGTCAGATCCTTGACGATGTTAAAGGTGATTTCCGAGGCGTTCAGGCTGCCGGAGCGGTCTGCGGGTAGCTGAAAGTTTAGGCCGTCTGCTCGGGCCAGGCCGGAGATTCGAAACGCGTCGGGGGTGTAGACGGTTTCCAGCAGGGAGGCCTCCAGGTCGCCGGTAGCGGTGATGATGGATCCGGAGGCAAGGGTGGCGTTTTTCAGTGTGAGCGGTGAATGACCCAGGATCGCCTCGTCTTTGGTTTCCAGACTGATCTTCGGGATGGAGAGGTCCCCGGAGATTCGGGTCTGTCCGGTTGTGAGTGTCATCCCGGGGGCCTCAAGCGCCGCGGTCAGGGTCAGGTCCCGGGTGCGGGCCTGCGGATGATCCGTGCGTTTGAATTCAAAGTCCGGGATGGAAATTCGGGATGCGGACAGGGAAACGGGGCCGCTGGCGATTGATGAGGGAGTCAGGGTCAGGCTGCCGGTGACCGAGAACAGATCGTTTTCCCGGGTCAGCTGCATGGCCGTCAGCGTCAGGGCGCCGCTATAATTCGTGTCCTGAAATTTCAGATTGCCCTTGTCTTGCAGGGCCAGGGTGTCGATGTCGCAATAAAGGTGTTCGTCCGTTTGGGCAAAGCGGAAGCCCTGGGCGTTGAGACGGCCGTCGACATTCAGATCGTCGAAGGCCGCTTTCAGATCGGCGTTCCAGTCGCCCTGGCATTCAAATTTTTTCAGTGTGCGTACGAATCTTAGTGAGGCCGTATGCACAACGGCTGTCTCGACCGGCAGCGGGGTGTCCCAAAATCGTCCCAGGGTGTTGACCAGGTCGAGGTTGGCGGTCTGGGCCGTGGTGTCAAAGGAGCCGTCGACCAGAAAATAGTCGCCGTTCAGGCGCAGGGTGGTTTCAGAGTCTGCGATTTTTCCGGAGAAGGCGATGCGGGCCTTGATCGGCAGGGATAAGGCGGCCGAGGCTGAGTCGACAGCCAGGGTGATCGGTGCCTCCGGTGTCGGGGTATCGCTGCGGGCGAGCGTGACACGGCCCTGCTGCAAGACGATTTTCCCCGGGAGAATTTTGTAAGAACGGTCGGTCGAGGGCACGCGCGGCGCGAACAGATCAGAGATGTTCCAGGTTTCGGGGCCGGTTTTGGTCAGGAGGATGTCGAAGTCCCGAAGGACCAGAGAGGGGATGATTACGGTTTTGTCTTTGAGCAGCGGCAGCAGCGGGATTTTGGATGACACCTCACCGATTTTCAGCAGGGGCTGGTCCGGGTGATCTTTTTGAAAGATTGTCAGATTGGTCAGCCGGAGTCCTTTGCCCGGGCTGTAACGGATTCGGTCGAAACGGATGTTTCGGCCCAGAAACGATTGCCCTTTTTCGCTGATCAGGGCCTGGAGTTTGGCCGGCAAGACTGCGGCGTTGAAATAGTAAATTCCGCCGGCCAGCAGAAGGACCAGGATGACCAGTGCCGCGGGCAGAAATCGTTTGAGTTGTTTTGTTGTTGGTTTCATAGTTTCAAGTATACCAAAAAAGGAAAAGAGAAAGAAGAGCGCGCCGATGTTTTTTCGCAAGGTGCTTTTAAGAGGCAGGGCGGATCAGGATTCCCGTCGGCCTCGCGCCGGCACGGCACTGCCGTGATGACAAATACTCAAGCGACGTCTGCGGGGCGCGACAGCGTGTGCTGCGTTGCGTTGCGGGACCGGTGAGACGGGAAAACAGGACGGTTGCAAAAACCCGGCCCTGTGTTATAATCGGGGCAACTTTTTTGCAGGTCGACGTGAGCGGGTCACGGCACGTTGATCAAAACCGGACAAGCGGCTGCCGCGGCCTCGCGGTGAGGGCGGGCGCAGGCGTTTCCGGTTTCTGATTTGAAATTTTCGGGAAGTGGCGCAGCTGGCTAGCGTACGTGCTTTGGGAGCATGGGGTCCCGGGTTCGAATCCCGGCTTCCCGACCATTTTTACAGACACAAAGACACAGGGAGACAAGGATGCAAGGGGACGGCTATTCAGAGGCGTAAGCGTTTCGAGTAGCAGAGGTTATGTCCGTCCGGCCGTTTGGTTTTGACAGATCTTTTCGTAACCCGGTGGTCACGGGGTGTTTGAGCCCGCGCGTATTTTTTTATCTTCTCGTTCACTCTTTTGGGTTTTGTGTTCTTGTGCCGTTTTTGTTCCCCGCCTGGTGAAACCCTGTGTTTTGTGTTCTTGTGTCGGTGTGCCTTTTCTAGTAAAATACAGCCCATGAAACGTAACCACACTCAACTAATTTGTGATATCGGTGATCTGAGCGCGGCCTGCCACAGCGCCCTGTGTCTGGAGGATTTTCTTCAGCGGGCCGCGGAGCTGACGGCGCAGCACATGAACTCCGACGTCTGTTCCATTTACCTGTATTTTGATGAAACGCGCGAGCTGGTTCTGGAGGCCACCAAGGGGTTGAAACCCGAGGCCGTCGGACGGGTGCGCCTGAAACTCGGCGAAGGGCTGACCGGTCTGGCCCTGAAGGAGCTGCGCGTGATCTGCGAGCGTGAGGCCAGTCAGCGGCTCGGCTACCGGTATTTTCCGGACATCGGGGAAGAACGCTACGAATCCTTTCTGGCCGCGCCGATCCTGCGGGGCCACAACCGTATCGGCGTGGTTGTTGTCCAGAACGCGGAAAGCCATTATTTTCAGGAAGAAGATATCAACACCCTGCGCGCGATCACCTCACAGCTGGCCACGACCATTGAAACCGTCAAGATTCTCAAAAGCATTGAAGAACTGACCCCCGGTCAGGACGAACCGACGAGCCAGGATCTGTCGGATGTGAAACTGCTCAAAGGCAAGGGCGGCGCGCCGGGCATCGGCTACGGACCGGCGGCGGTCATGGAAGGCCGGCATCAGTATTTTTTGTGCGAGGAGTGCCAGGAAGATCAGCAGTCGTATTCGCTGGACGATTTTGAACGGGCGGTGGCCGAAACCCAGCGGGATCTGGAACGCCTGCAGTCCCAGGTTGAGGAAAAACTCGCCGGCGCCGCCTCAATGATCTTTGCCGCGCACCTGCTGATGCTCAAGGACAAGGCCTTTATGGACGCGATCATCGCGCTGATCCACGACGGGATCAATCCGCCCGGGGCCGTGAAACAGGTCGTTCATGAGTATGTCCATCGGTTTCAGAGTCTGGATAATGCCTACCTGCAGGAAAAGGCCCAGGACGTGCAGGACGTCGGAATCCGTCTTCTGGAAAATCTCGTCGGAGAATTCGCGCAAAGCCGTGATCTGAACGGACGCGTGGTTGTCGCGCGGGAGATCTTTCCATCGGATCTGCTCAAGATGTCCTCGCTGGATGTCCAGGGGCTGGTGATGCTCAGCGGCGGAATTACCTCGCATATCGCGATTCTGGCCCGTTCATTGGAAATCCCCCTGATCTTTTTAAACGATTTTCGTCTGCTGGGAATCTCCCGGGACCGGTTTCTGCTGATTGACGCGGACAACGGCAATGTCTTTATCGATCCGGAACCCGACGTGGTTGCGTCATTCGAACAGACCCGCGCGCAGGCCGATCTGGATCATGTGGCCGCCCGGGTTGCTCCCGAGACCCTGACCCGTGACGGACAGCGGGTTACCCTGCAGGCCAACATCAACCTGCTGTGCGATCTGAAGACCGCCCGCGCCTTCAAGGCCGAAGGCATCGGACTCTACCGTACCGAGTTTCCGTTTATGGTGCGCAGTGATTTCCCGACGGAAGAAGAGCAGTTTCTGATCTACCGGAAACTCATTGAGGGCATGCCCGGACGGGAAGTGACCTTTCGCACGCTGGATATCGGCGGAGACAAGGTCTTGTCCTACTATGATTACGGAAAGGAAGAGAATCCGTTTTTGGGGATGCGTTCCATCCGGTTTTCGCTCAAGCACAAAGACATCTTTCATCAGCAGCTGCGCGCGATCCTGCGGGCCGGAATCGAAGCGGACCTGCGGATTATGTTCCCCATGATTTCCTCGGTCGATGAATTGATCGCCGCCCGCCGGGAATTAGAGCTGTGCCGTCAGCAGCTGGCCGACCAGGAGATCGCGCATCATCCGGCACCGAAAATCGGCATGATGGTCGAACTGCCCGCCGTGATGGAGATTATCGATGATCTGGCCCGTGAGGCCGATTTCTTCAGCATCGGGACCAATGATTTTATTCAATACATGCTGGCCGTCGACCGCACCAATGAAAAGGTCGCGGACCTGTATCTGCCGCATCATCCCGCGGTCCTGCGGGCCCTGCGCCGCGTGGTGGACAGCGCGCTGCGCCACAGCAAAGAGGTCTCGATCTGCGGCGACATGTCGTATGATGAACGCTATTTACCGTATTTTCTCGGGATCGGCCTGCGCAAGTTCAGCGTCGATTCGCACGAACTGCCGCGTGTTCAGCGGGCCATTCAGGCCATCGATACCGTCGAGGCCGCCCGGACGGCGCAGGCGCTTCTGGCCGCGTCCACCATCTTTGATACGACCCGTCATTTGTTTTAAACGGCGGATCGGCCGTGTTGCCGGGGCGGACGCGGGGGCGACACAACAATTTTTGTCTTGACGGATTTGATCGCCTTCCGCTATGCTGGAGGCATTCTGACAACAGACCAACAGGAGGGTTCATGTTAGCCATTATTTTTCTTCTGATCGGCATTTTATCCCGGCTGATGACTCACACGCCGAATTTTACGCCCATTCTGGCGCTGGCCCTGTTCGGCGGCATGACTTTGAAAAAAGATCAGGCGGTCTGGTTCCCGCTGACATTGATGATCCTTTCGGATTTGATTTTAGGATTGCACGCGTTGATTCCCCTGACCTGGGGAAGTCTGCTGATGATCAGCCTGCTGGGCCGGCGGCAGCGGCAGGCCGGACGCAGCGCCGCGGGAGTCGCGGGACTGAGCTTGCTCTCGGCGGTGATCTTTTTTGTGTTGACCAATCTCGGCGCCTGGCTGGTGATGTATCCCCGGACCTGGGCCGGACTGGCGCAGTGTTTTGTCCTGGCGATTCCGTTTTTCCGCAACACGCTGTTTTCAACGCTGCTTTACAGCGGGGTCCTGTTCGGCATGCATGAACTGGCCGCCCGCCGGGTCAGAGGAACCTCACTGGCGTGGATGGTTGGGGGTTAGAGAACAGGGACGAGAGAGAAGAGAGGACAGAAAAAACGGAAAGAGAGAAAATCAAGGGTTGATTTAAATAGAATAAAATTCATACCGGTCCTCCGCGGGAAACCCGGGGGCTAAAAGGGAAAGCCGGTGCGAGTCCGGCGCGGTCCCGCCGCTGTAAGGGTTGTTTTGTTAAACAGAAAGAAGATAGAGCATAGAGGGGAGAGAAGAGAGGGAAGACAGAAAAGAGAGAATGGCTGGTGAGGACAGATGTTCAAGGGGCGCCAAAGGTTAAAGGACGATCCGATTGTCGAACAGCCTTTTATCTTTGGATGTTCAAAATTTTGTTTTCTCTGTTTTTTCTCTAATCTTTTTTTATTCTCTTTTGTCTTATCAAAACAAACCCAAGCCAGAATGCCTGCCGGTATCTTGTATCGTCGCTGCGCGAGACAGCGAGTGATGCGCATAGATTAGGATCAAGAAGAAGGGTGCCATCCTGATCGGACACATGAGATGTCTGGTCAGGATTTTTTTATGCGCCCGGGACAGAGAAAGGACTTTTATGAAAAGAATAATGATGGGGATGATCGTGGCCGTGGCCTCACTGTCCATCGCAGCAGCGGAGAGGGCCCTGGCCTCAGACGTTGATCTGGATCGCATTGTCGTGACCTCAAGCCGCATGGCCCAAATGGATTATCAGGTCGCCTCCAATGTGACGGTGATCCGCAAGGATCAGATCGCGCACTCCAGCGCCGGTACCGTGTCCGGCATTCTGCAGGAACAGATCGGATTAAACGTCTATGACAAGAGCACAGTCAAGACCGCCACCGTCGACATCCGCGGGTTTAATGATGCGGCGGCGATGAACGTTCTGGTTCTGGTCAACGGACGCAAGATTAATTCCATTGATCTTTCGGGCGCGGATCTGCTACAGATTCCGCTGGAGGCGGTCAGCCGGATTGAAGTGATCCGGGGTGCCGGCTCGGTGCTTTACGGCGACAATGCCGTGGGCGGCGTGATCAACATTATTACCAAAGAAGGGCGCGGCCCGATGTCGGTCCGGCTGGGAAGTTTTTACGGCAGTTATGACCGTCGGGGATCGGACCTTCAAGTCTCGGGCAGTGAAGGCGACTGGACGTATTACGGCTATCTGAAATATTTTGATGAAAAAGGTTATCGTCAAAACAGTGATGTCCTGGGCAAGGATTATGATGGGCGCATCGGCTATACCCTTTCGGATACGCTCAAGATGGATCTGTTTACCTCGTGGCATGAAGATGATTATGGCCTGCCGGGAGGTCTGAGTGAGTCGGAATATGAGTCCCTGGGCCGGCGCGGTTCGGCCGATGACCAGGATTTCGCCAATACCAAAGATCGGCACATTCACCTGCGTTTGGACAGCACGCCCTGGCCCGACGAGATGGAGCTGGGGCACCTGATTCTTGACGCGGGTTATCGCAACCGCGACACCTACGCGGAATTCGCCGCCTGGAATTACGGAACCAAACGCCACATCGACACCTATAACCTGAACGCCAAATATGCCGTTGACCGGCATCTGCTGGGTCATGACATCAGTTTGGTGGCGGGACTGGATTATTACAATGTCGATAACGACATTCTGGGAAGCGGGTCCAACAGCGACGACATCACCATCGGTAAAGAAGAATTCGGCGCCTATGCCATGTCGGAATTTGAGACCCTGCCCGGTCTTTTTGTCAACGCCGGAACGCGCTATCAGCGCGCCGATTACACGTTTGATCAGCGCAGCGGCACGCCCGCGTATACCAAACGCCGCGCCGATGAGTCGGTCTCTATGGCCGGCCTGAAATACAACTACGCGGACGGATCCAACGTGTTTGCCGGTATTCAGCAGACATTCCGGTTTTTGGCCACCGATGAATGGTATGACACCTGGTCGGGGCTGGATACCGCGCTGGATCCGCAAAAAGGAATTCAGTATGAAATCGGAATCAAGCACAAGTTTTCCGACGTGATGACCCTGGGGGTGACCCCGTATTGGATGGACCTTAAAGATGAAATCTTTTTTGATCCGGAAAACACGCTCTTCGGGAAAAACAGCAACTATGACAAAACCCGCCGGATCGGGGTGGAGATTGAGGCCCGAAGCGATCTGCGGGCATTCCTGGGATTCGCGCCGTTGACCCGGTGTGAGACATTTCTCAGCTATACCTATCAGCGTCCCGAATTTGTCGACGGACCGTATGACGGCAACCGGGTGCCCATGGTGCCTGACAACCAGGCCGCGATGGGGCTGAACATGCAGTGGTTCGGAGCCTATAATATCTCGTTGTCCGGACGGTATGTGGGGTCGCGTTACGCGATCAACGACACGCTCAATGCCACCGGCAAGATTGAGGCTGTGTATGTCCTCGACGCCCAGTTGGCCTATGAAAAGAAAAATTATAAGGTCTATCTGCAGGTCAACAATCTTCTGGATGAAGAATATTTTTCGTATGTGTCCAAGTCGGCCTCGTCGGATACCAGGGATTACTTTCCGGCCCCGGGGAGGAATTTTTCTGTGGGGGTGAGGGTGAAGTTTTGATAAGCGCACAAGAGCACAGGGGCACACGAGCGCAAAAAATAAAGGCAAAAACCAAAAATTAAGAATCAAAAACAGAACAAAAATTTTTGCATCACGCCGCTGAGGAGTAAGAAGGCCGGAATGAACAGATTTTAAATCTATCAATTTATGAATTTTTGATCGGTCTGCGGATTTCCTTATATCATTATGTTTTACGTTTTATATTCTGGTGAGGGGTGCTTGATATTTTTCAGGTTCTATATGAGGTCTTTGTGCCCTTGTGTCCCTGTGCTCTTGTGTTCTGAAAAGCTGCCGCCCAGCAGCTTTTTATCTCTCTTTCCGATGTTTTGTGATACTATATCAAGAAACGCAACACCGGACTTTCTATGGCTGAATACAAAAAACTTTTTGAAATTCTGTCGCATGTCAAGGATCGGCATCAGATGGATGCGCTGCTGCATGAACTCTTGACACCGCGGGAACTGGACGATATCTGGCGCCGCTGGCAGGTGATGCGGGATCTCTATGACAAGGTTCCTCAGCGCGAGATCGCCCGTCGGCACAAGATGAGCCTGTGCAAGATTACCCGCGGCTCCAAAGTTTTGCGATCGCCCGGATCAATTTGCAAGAGCATTCTTGAGAAAATGCCGCGTTCATAGTAAGATAATTTACAATTCCGCATTCTTCGGGTGCTGAATTCCAGCTAATAATTAATAAATAACTCACAATTAGCGTGTATCACAAGTATGAGGTATTAATTATTAATTTTTTAAGGATTGTGTTACCAAGGAGGCGGAAGTGAGGCCGATTATCGCGATCATTCTTTGCGGGCTGCTGGCCGGCGGCTGTATGTTTGTCACCGAATCTTATTCCCCGGTGGAAAGCGGCGGATACACCTTTGAAGGATCCTGCGTGGGATTTACGTGGGAAGAATGCCGTTCCCGCGCCGAGGCCCTGTGCGCGGATGTGGGACAGCAGGTCGCCTCGCTGGAACAGGCCGGCGGTCCGGCCAACAAACCCGGCATAGCGGTTGTTCCTAAAAAGGTCCGGGTGACCTGCCGGCAGAAGTAAGAGATGTTTTCCGAATCCCTGCCTTATACCCGGCGGGCAGGTGGGCCTCTGAGAGCCCGTCATGTATTTTCAAAACGAAAGGAGTTTCGATGAATCAGGAAAATTATAATCAACAGGCTGTCGAACAACTTAAGAATATCGCCCAGTCCCTGGAGCGCACGGCCACGGCCTTAAGCGTCATGAAGGTGACCCTGATCGCCGCCATTATCGCGCTGCTGATGGTGATTTTTAAGAATTTCATGTAACAAGCGCGTCGCGGGGGACGCCCCGCCGGGAATGATTCCAATCATAACGGAGGATCGATTATCGTCTTATGCCCCGAAACCCCTCACCCCTGTCATCATCCTACACCTCGCTTCTGACAGCGATCCATACTGACATGCATTCGGGTCTGGCGGCCGCGCAGCGGGCGCTGGAATATCAGCGGCTGAGAACCTATTGGGTCGTGGGCCGCAAACTGAATGCCTATATCGCGCGGTTTCCCGGGGAGGCTCAGCGCGGCAACGCGTTTTTTCGCCGGGTCAGCCGGGATCTGCAGACACAGACCGGGATGAAAATCACGGCCGATACCCTGGTCCGCACCGCACAGTTTCACCGCGCGTATCCGAAATTTCCCACCAGGACCCCGTTGACCTTTACCCATTATCTGGCCTTGCTGCGCGTTCATGACCCGCAGGAGCGCCGGCGGCTTGAGGAACAGGCCGTGCGCCAGGGCTGGGGGGCCCTGACGATCAAGCAGGAGATCTCATTGCGGCGCATCGGCGCGGCAGATAGTCCGGAGGCCCGGGAACCATTGGGCTCGGCGCAGCATCTCAAGGTCGAGCGCGGCGATCCGTTTATTTACGCGCTGAGCGCGGACATGGATATCAACGGCCAGAGGGTGGTTGAGATCGACTGCGGGTTCAAGATTTTTCATGATATCCCGGATGGCAACAGTCATCTGGATTTAAAGCCGTGTATTGTGCGTTCAGTCAAGACGGGTCCGGCGTATCATCTGGTTGTCTCCAATAAATTACGCGTCCGGCGTTATACCTATCCGGCGCGGATTCGCCGCGTGGTTGACGGCGACACCATCGACGCGCGCGTGGACGCGGGCTTCGGCATCCGGGTCAATGAGCGCTTTCGGCTCAAAGGGATCAACACGCCCGAGATTTCATCGTCGGATGGACAGCGGGCCAAAATTTTTTTAGAACGGTTCTTTGCCGATCACCCGCGCGTGATCATCCGCTCGGTCAAGACCGGGGTCTATGGACGCTGGCTGGCCGATATCTTTGTGATGGACGGAGAATTTGATCCCATGGTTTGCGCGCGCGAGGGGCAGTATCTGAATCAGGTTTTGCTGGATGAGGGGTTGGCCAGTCTGTATTAAGGACACAGGGACACAGGGACACAAGGGCACAAGAGCACAAGAGCACAGGAGCACAAGAGCACAAGAGTACAAGGGCACAGGAGCACAGGAGCACAAGGACACAAGGGCACAGGAGCACAAGAGCGCAGGAGCGCAAGAGCACAAGGGCACAAGGGCACAGGAGCACAGGAGCACAAGAGCGCAAGAGCACAGGAGCATACGAGCGTAGGGACAGGGTTTGTCCCTCCTGTCCGATAACACCGGCTGGTGCCGGGCACCTGTTCTCTTTTCTTTTAGAATAGGAGTGCTGGGAATTCCCGGGCCGCCCTATCTTTTTAGTTCGTTTTAATCTATTTCCCCACATATTGAAAAAACCTATCGAATCCAATACGATTATTTATTTTAGTGTGAAAAAATCTCACATATTGACTTTTTCTTGATGTTGATCTATAGTTTGAAGGCATAATAACAGCAAGGAGCGGCCAATGTTGATTGAGTTCAGCGTGAAAAATTTCCGGTCTTTTCAAGAGACCGCTACGTTAAGTCTGGCGGCCTCATCGGTCAAGGAGCGGCAGGAGGACAATACCTTCGTGATTTCGGATAAATTGTCGCTGTTAAAGAATGCGGTCATTTTAGGCAAGAATGCCGGCGGCAAAAGCAACCTGTTTCAGGCGATGCAATTTATGGATTGGTTTATTGTGAATTCGTCCAAAGAGACGCAGGCCTCAACGCCTATTCCGTTGGACCGGTTCCGGCTGCATGACAAGAGTCTTGACGCGCCTGCGTCATTTGAGATTGTCTTTGTTCATGAGGGCGTTCAGTACCGCTACGGTTTTGCCGTGACAGAGAAAGCCGTGCAGGAGGAGTGGTTGTATTATGTGCCCAATGTCAAGGAATTGGAGGTCTTTACACGTCATGGTCAGACGTTTGAGTTGAGCCGTCATTTTAAGAGTGAAGAGCTGCTCGTTTCGGGTGAGCGTATCCGTCCCAACGCGCTGTTTGTGTCGGTATCAGCCCAGTTCAACGGAAAGATCGCCTCCGCAGTGCTGAATTGGTTTGCCCGGTTTAACTGTATCTCGTCGCTGGATAGCGGAAGGTATGCTCCCGTGACCTTGTCATTATCCGAAAAAGAAAGCGGTCGGGGGCTGATCCGGGAATTTCTAAAGCGGGCGGATATGGGGATTGAGGATTTTCATGTGGTTGAGACAGCGGTCGATTCATCCGCGCTGCCGCAGGAGGTGTTGTCGGGGCTTCCGGATAACAAAAAGATTTCCAGGATTACTATTTCAACAGCGCATAAAAAATATAATGGCACCGGTGATGTCGTCGGGATGGTTGAATTTGATATGGGTAAAGATGAGTCGCACGGGACGCAGAAGTTTTTTGAATTGAGCGGGCCGATCATCGATACGCTGGCCAACGGCAAGGTGTTATTTGTGGATGAACTGGACGCCCGTCTGCATCCGAATCTTGTTCGGGCGATTTGCGAATTGTTTAATTCCAGAGAATTTAATCCGCGTAACGCGCAGTTGGTTTTTGCGACGCATAACACGAATATTTTGAGCCGCAAGGAGCTCTTGCGCCGGGATCAAATCTGGTTCGTAGAGAAAAACGCGCGCGGGGCCAGTGAGTTGTTTTCTCTGGTGGAGTTCCGGGATCCGAAAAACGATAAAATGGTCCGAAACGATGCCAGCTATGAAAAAAGTTATTTGAACGGAATTTACGGTGCGGTGCCGCTGATCCGGGATCTCGGAGTCAAGTATGGGGACGGATGATCTGTTTCATAAGAGAAAACGGGATCTCGCGCGCCGTCAGGCCTGCCGGAGTGCCAGGCCCAGGATTTTGATCGTCTGTGAAGGAAAAAAGACAGAGCCGGATTATTTCCGATCCTTTCCTGTGACATCCGCCGATATCCGGATCGTCGGCGAAGGATTTAATACCAAATCTCTGGTCGCGTATGCCCGGCGGAAGGAGCAGGAGGCCCTCGAGGATAAAGACCCGTATGACCGGGTCTGGTGTGTGTTTGACGCGGATTCGTTTTCCAAAGAGCAGTTTAACGCGGCCGTTCAGATGGCTGAGTCGTCGGGATTCCGGGCGGCGTATTCAAATGAGGCGTTCGAATTGTGGTATGTGCTGCATTTTGAGTATTTGACCGCCGCACTTAAGCGCGGACGCTATAACACAAAATTAACCGGACACCTCGGTGTGAAATACAAAAAAAACCGTTCGGATATGTATGAGCGGCTGAAATCCCGGCAGGCGCAGGCCGTTAAACGTGCCGAACAATTATGCGCTTTGCATAAAGGGCTGCCGCCAGCGGACCGCAAGCCCTGCACTACGGTTCATCTGCTGGTTAAAGAGTTGAACGGGTTGATGTGACTGCGGGATTTTTTTGTAGGGATCGGCGCCCCCGGTGATCCGATAGTAACGGCACGCCCGCCCGTCCGCCGGGAAAAAGAGAGTCCCTAATATTCGGTAAACAGGGCGCTGTCCCCATATCTTTAAGTAATTTTGCAGGTTTGATTTTCAGAGCTTTTGTAATTTTTTCAAGATTTTTCACGCCAATATTCTTTTCACCACGTTCAATCTGTCCGATATAAGCACGATGCAAGTCTGCTTCCAGGGCGCATCTCCCGGAGAACTGTACCACTTGAAAGCTAGTGTTAAGCGTGCTACAACGGGCAATGAAAGATGTGTTATGCCGAAAAGTAATAGGGTGTATTGGCAGGAAAAAATTAAACGAAATAAGGCGCGGGACAGGAAAAAAGGTGCCAGGCACCGGCTGGTGCCTGGCACCTTTTTTAAAGATGAGATCAATGCATGTAAATAAAAAGAAGTTAATATTAGCAATGAAATCACTCCCCTCTTTATTTTTGTAGTAGGGATGTTATAATTAAGCACAAATTTATGGCCCCGTAGCTCAGTTGGATAGAGCAACAGCCTTCATTCTCAGGAGCCTTTGGGGGGAAATCAACCCTCAAAGTGGATGCCGCTAATTCGGGGGAAGCCCAAACGCCTAGGGCGTGGGTGATCCCGAGCTATCCGCCAATATTTGTGGTGGAGAGTGTAGAGACTTTACGCGGCAGGGCTGAGATGCCCAAGAGAAAGTCCAGCCAACAAGCCCATGTGGGTGGTCAGGGAAACTTGATGTTGGATGCTAAGCTGTGGGTCGCACGTTCGAATCGTGCCGGGGTCGTTTTTTTTGAATATCGTGGGTTCGCCCGCAGGCGTGATGAGCCGGGATCTGATGTTATGACGCAAAAAGATCAGTTTATGTCCTGTCCGCACTGCGGTCAGCCGATCAGCACCTACGCTCTGGTCTGTCCGCATTGCGCGCAACGAATTTCCCAAAAAGATTTCGGTAAGGCGATTAAGGAGAATATTACGACGGACAAGGAGGAGAATGGTCCGTCTGAACATCTGGTCAGTCACAGCGGAACCAATGTGCTGATGCTGCTGTTGATTTTGTCTTGTGCGCTGGGGATTTTTGTCAAGTTTCGTGACCGGATTGTCGGTTTTTGGCAGCGGGCCTATCCGGTCGCGGCATCGCTTTCGCCCCGGGAGTTTCAGGAGATTTGTGAAGAGGGTGTGCCGCGGATTATGTATTTTGAGCATGAGGACGCGGCGCAGATGCATCAGAACCTGGAAGATTTTGCCCATGATCATGGGTTTCCCAATCGGGCGTCATTGCTGCAGACCTGCGCGGCACAGGCCTATCAGAGCTTTAACAACAAAGACATTTCGGGCTGGATCATGGATCCCAAGGGGATCATTGAAGGGCAATAGATGAGATTTTTAAAATATATTATGATCTGGCTCTGTGTGCTGATGCTTCTCGTGTCGGTGGCGGGGTATGTGTATGTGCGCATAAACGGGCGCCAGCTTTTTGAGCGGCAGATGGAAAAGTTTTTTGGTCAGGAGGTTTCTATTGAAAGTGTGCGTTATCTGGTGCCTGCCGGGGTGCGGTTTCATAAATTGACGGTGCGCAATGTGCTGGAGGCGGAGGATGTCTTTTTGCACCTGCGGGTGCCGTTTTTGCTTCAGCGAAAATTTATGATTGCCAGTCTTGAACTGGTGCGCCCGGTTTTTCAGTTGGTGAGGCCCGAGCAGCAGCAGATTGATTTCGGTGGAACTTATTTGAAACAGCAGGAAGAGCGGTTTCAAAATGAGGAGTCTCCGGAAGCGGCGATTCGCGGGGTGCTGATTGATTTTATCAAGATCACAGACGCCCGTGTTGATATTCTGGATCTGGCGGTGGATGAACCGGTGAAGTACAGCGCGGATCAGATCAGCGGCAAGGCGATGAAGATTTCTTATCCTCTGGAGGATCAGAGTATCAAGCTGGATCTGCGGGGACGGATTCTTGGCGCGGGCAAGGAGGCCTGGTTGAGCAAGAGCGCGTTTGTGATTACCGGATGGGTGAATTGGCCTGGGTTGGCTATGGATTTGGCGGTTGATTTGACGACGCCCGGAGGTGTCAGTGTTGAGGCGCGTGCGGCCGGTGATAACGGACAGGTGCAGATGACCGGACGGGTTGAGGTCGGACCTGCGGATTCTGAGGGAGAGAAACCGGTCGATGCCGCTCTTCTGCCGGGTCTGCTGCCGGATGTCGTGCTGGGCGCTCTGCAGAGTTCCGGCTCGCGGCTGGGAATGAATTTTTCATCATCTCAGATGCGCATGGAAGATATCCATTTGGAATTGATTAACTTTGAAGGTGAACTGGAACCGCCCCGGGACAAGTCCGGGTTGGAGGTTTTGAATCCGGCGGTGCTTTTTGGCGCAGACTGGCCATCAGTCGAGAAAAAATGACGGCTGTCGGAACTCCTGGTTTTGGAATGGTTTAAAAATATTGATTGTCAGACAGTAATTTTTTGGTAGAATAATCGCCTGATTGTTCAAGTTTCAGGTTCCAGGCCTCAAGTCCCAAGAGGATGGAGCGGAGGGATTTGATCTTGAAATTGTTTGGTTCTGAATTTTTGTGTGACCTGCGACATGGAAGATTTGACTTTTCCTGTGTCGTTGTGACATGAGTCCTTTCAGGGCTTTGATTTGACCTGTTACGCGTATCTTGTTGCATGAGATGTTTACGGTTTTGATTTTTGTTTTTGATGATTTTTGTGTCCTTGTGGCATGAGCCTTTTAAGGGCTTTGATTTTTCCTGTCACCTGTGACATGAAATATGAGACTTTTATGGTGGCTGTAGCTCAGTGGCAGAGCTCCTGATTGTGGTTCAGGCGGTCGCCGGTTCAACCCCGGTCAGCCACCCCATACTTGACGATAAGTCGAAACAGAGTCCTTAGGGGCCACGGTTTCGGCGTTAACCCCGTTCTGAACATTGTTCAGGGCGGGGTTTTCGTCTTTTAGGGGCATATCGGGCAGATTATGGGGCAGGCATTCCGGCTGGACAAAGAGGTTCATTTCGATCGTATCATCGTAGACGATGATGCTGTGGATCAGCATCTGCAGGAGGTTTTTCTGGATCTCCGCAGGCGCGTCAGCCATGTGTTGCATAATAAGCCGGATATTGCTGTGGGTGAATTCACCGGACTGGGCGTTCATCTGAGCGACGTTTCTTTTCGCGCGCAACTTATCCATTTCATCTTCCAATGCAATAATCTCTTTTTCCAGTTCCGTCATTTTGGCTTTATAAGTCGTTCCTTTGACCACAGAGTTTTTAAGCGCCAGATCAAGGAGCTTTTGGGTTTCATGCTTCAGCAGGGAGAGGCGTTTGTCTTTTTCTTTCATCTGGGCTTCAATCTTATCAAATGTCATCTGAGCTTCTTGGATCGCGTTACCGATGGCTTTATAGATGATATCGGCGTTTTCAGACGCTTGTTTGAAATATTTAATGACCGCTTGGTCAAGACCGTTTGCGGGGATCCGGTTGTAATCACATCCCAATCCTTGTCTGGATCGACCGCATTCGTAGTAGAAAAACTTCTTTTTATCCCGCCCGCTCGAATGCACTGAAACCAAATGGCTTCCGCATTTCCCGCATTTGATTAATCCCGATAGTAAAAATTTATGATCATGTTTAAGTGCCCGCAGGCGTTTGCCCGGCTTGCGGGCATTCATAACATCATTCGCTTTATCCCACATTTTTTCCTCCACGAGTGGTTCATGTTTTCCCGGGTGCAGTTCTCCGTTGTATCGAATGAACCCTTTATAAAAAGGATTCTTCAGGATCAACGATACGCCTTGTTTGCGCCATGTCAGTTTGTTTCGGGTATATACTCCGCGCTTCATGAGTGTTTCAGCGATCTCGACCAGCGATCGATTCTCAGCCGCCATTTCCCAGACGATCTTAAGATGAGGCGCAACCTTTTCATCAAGCACGATCTTTTTTGGTTGTTTGCCGTTTGGAAGTGGCGCGCCGTCTTTGACCAGTTTGTATCCGATCGGTGTTGTTCCTCCAACGCGGAATCCCTGCCGGACCCGGGCGATTGCGGAGGCTTTTACGCGTTCGCCGGTTAGCTCTCTTTCAAAAGCTGACAGTAAACCAAGTATTCCAATCACAACCCTTCCAATAGCTGTTGAGCTGTCCAGATTTTCTCTTACCGAAATAAAATCAATGTCTTTTTCTTTGAAGAGGTCAATCATCGCGTAAAGGTCGCGGGGATTGCGTGTGAGGCGGTCAAGGCGGAAGAAGATGACACCGTCAAAGGGGCGTTTAGTTTCGATGTTTTGCAGGATTTGCTGGATTCCCGGCCGACTCAGATCTTTTCCGGAATAACCGTCATCGTTAACGATTCCTTTTTTACCAAAGTCAGCCAGTTCATATCCAAACGCGTCCAGCATGTTTTTGCAGTGATGGGCTTGGGCATCAAGTGTCGTGTAATCACCCATCGCCTGTTCATCTGTCGAGCATCGCGTGTAGATGATGTACTTTTTCGTTTCCTCAGTTTTGTTGTTCAGAATTTGTTTTCTTTTCATTTCTCACCAGCCAACCCTATGCCAATTCCATAGGTAAGTCAAGTCATATCAATAGGTTGTGATTTTAGATAAAATCATAACTTAATGGGTTTTTAAAGGTGCTCCCTTAAGCCTTTTACGACGCAATTCGTTAAGTTCCCGCTTTTTTTAATTTTTTTTAGGTTTTTTCCGGGAACTTGGCAAATCACGTCGTATAGGGCTTTTGAAGGGAGAAAACTTATGGGGAGGAAAATCGAGCAAAATTTTGAACGGCGATTCGCGGATAGAATCGATGTTGTCTTTAAGGCCAGATCTTTAGAGGGACAAGAGCGCAAGATTTACAACACAAGAATGAATGAGGCTTTTAAGACCCTTATGACTGCCGTTCTCGGGCGGGAACCGACACCAGCTGAATTGCTTGGGATTGTTCCGGTCGTTTTGCCAAAGAGAAAGGGCGGGTTATGAGGGTCGTTTTATTTGAGAGGCACCTTAATTGAGGAGGTGTCTTTTTTGGGGAGATATCAAGGAATATTTGAGGAGTGGGAACTTCGACATGCCAGGGCATTTGTCAGAACGTACCAGTTGAGATTCAAGGCGCTTCAAAAGGAAGGGTTTGAAGATCTTCTTCAGGAATGTTTGGCGCATTGGTTTTTTGTCCGCGATCAATACGATCCGGAGAAAGCCGTGCTTCGTAAAACATTCATGAGCCGGGTAATGGAAAACAAACTGATGGATATCACACAGGCAACAGGACGTGAAAAACGCAAGATCCTTTATCAGAGTTTGTCTTTGGATGAAGTTATGCAAGACGGGGAGGGGGATGGTTTGGATTTTTTAATTGTTGAGGACGAGGAATTAAAACGGTTTTTCAAGTCCGACTTTGAAGTTGTTATGGCGCGTGCTTTAAAAAAACTTTCGCGCAGGCAAAGGGAGTTGTGCCGGTTGGTTAGGGACGAGGGCGCCAGTCTTAATCAGGCGCGTAAAGCATTAAACATATCAAAAGGTGCGGTTTATGACGAGGTTCTTCGTATCCGTGCCGTCTTTAAAGAAGAGGGATTGGAACAGTATTTGTGAAAATTTAAGGAGAAGGAGCCATGAAAGAAGTATTTGTTTTTCGTTTTCAAAAAGATGCAGATAACGAGGTTTTGGAAACTCTTATTGCGACAACGATTCGCGACGCTGAGCACTATTTCGGCGAACCGCGGGTGAGGCTGTGCACCTCGTATCTTGTTACAAAGGACAGCGTCATCATTAACGTTTCATCGGATGACACGGTTTCTGATTTTATCGTCAGAGTTTTAACCGGGAATCTCTCGGATGTTTTTGGAGGTAAAGAGTTTTCTGTTGAACGCAAGGCTGGCAAGCGAAAGGAGTCTTATGACACCACCCAAGAAACTTAAAAAAAATAATAAAGGATATCTGATCAGGTGCCTGCGATGCGGGCAGGAATCGCGCGTTGATCTGGTTGCAAAATGCGGACATTGCGGATCATACGCTGTGCGGTTGGTGAAAACAAAGGAGGAGAACCCATGATGTGGCTACTTACGGGTTTGTCAATCTTTGGTGTTGTTTTGAATGTGAATAAACATCCAGCCGGTTTTTTGGTGTGGATGTTTACGAATGCTTGCTGGGCGGTGATTGATTATCGCAAGCGTTTATATGCTCAGGCGTTCTTGTTCGTTGTGTATTTTTTCTTGGCGTTGTGGGGTTGGATCAGTTGGGCAAGATGAGTTTCTTGAAAGGAGGGAAATAATAATGACGGAACAGGCAGATAAATTTCTATCGAAAGAAGAATTGCTTTTGCGTTGGTGCAGGCAACAGAAGATTTTTTCAAAAGCCGAGGTCATATCGTATGGAGCGAAAAATTACTATTTACGAGCCGAGAGGACTATCAGGGATTTTGTTTCTCAAGACATTGTAAGAAGAATCAGCAAAGAGGAATGTGTCCGGAGAAATCTTAAGGGCAACATGGCTTGGTACGAAGCGGTTTCTTTTTAAAAAGGTTTTTCATGGTGAATATTGATATCAGAGATTTACGTGATGGGAAATTTCTTTGGATTGATAAATCCGCGTTGAATTTGGTGAGCGCGCAAGCAGGGAATACTGGAGTCGCTGTTTATTCTTGGCTTTGTTATTACGCCAACGCAAAACATCAGAATTGTTTTCCGTCAATCAAGACGCTGGCAGAACACTGCAATGTTTGCCGAAGGACTGTGATGAGGACAGTTAAAGATTTGGAGAGGATCGGTATTGTTTCGATTGAACGAAAAAAGGGAAAGCCGAACGTCTACAAATTGCTCAATGCGCCTGTGGAAAAAAGTAGTGACACTCATGTCACTGGTGACGCTGATGTCACTGGGGTGGTGACACCCATGTCACAACCGGTAGTGACTCCGGTGTCACCCGAACAAGAATTAATAAAACAAAAAGAAACTAACAATACGGTCGTTTCTTTTTCAAAGCTGTGGATAAGTTCAGCTTTGCCGTATGAGTATCCAAAACAGAAAGAGATCGAAGATCTGTCTGTCTGGTTCATAAAAATAAAAGCTGACATTGATTTGTACCGATTGATTCTGGATTTTCGTAATGACAAGGGTTATCCGCCTAAACCAGAGATCGTGATTGCTTTATGCAGACAGTTTAAGCAGGGCAGGATCCGGATCAGAAATGTTTTTGGGTGGTTTAAGAAGGCTTTGTACGAACAGATGAGGCGGTATTTGATGGATCAAAGATTAGAAGAACATGAAAGGATAAAAAAAGAACCTGCTCTGATCGGGCATATTCTTTCTCAAATTGGAAGGGGGAATCAATGTTAAACAATGAATTATTTATGGTTTTTATCCCAGCTGTTAGTTGGTTGTTATTTGCACTGGGCGGGACGCAAATATCACAGGATACGCCCGGATGGAAAGGTTGGCGTAGATTCATCCTGCCTACTGTGTATCTGGTTGCATGTTTAATTGGTGGCATTGCTTGGTGGCAAGCCCTGTTGGTTACAGTTATAGCAGGTGCAGGTTACTCGCTGGGCTATGGTGAAGGCAAGACGTGGTGGCAACGTGCGTTAGTAGGATTAGCTTACGCATTGATTACCGTGCCGGTAGGTCTATCAATATGGAACGCCTTTACAGCGATAGCTTTCATCATTTTGTTCTGGTTTTCGAACACAAAATTAACAGCGAACATATTTGTTTGGAAGGTGTGTGAAGGATTCTTTGGATTATTTTGTGGCATCCAGCTGGCTTATACGCTGATGAAGCTAGGAATGATTTGGTCATGATATATCGCGGGTCCTTCTGGGGGCGGGTTGGACGAGGGTCGGGCGAGGCGCGAGCCTTCAGTGATGATGGGTTAAAAAAACGATGTCCATGTCCATCACTTTTGGGATTTTGCACATTCTCTTGAAATACGGCATAAATGCCTGTTACCGTCGAGAAATAAGGGATTATTTGATAAAAATACACGTCTGCAAGTTGCTCAAAAAGGGCATTTTGATGGACATGGGTGGACATAACAAAGGAGGAAGTTTTGGCAAAAATTAATGTGAAACCAAAAATTGAAGAGGTTAAGGTTTCGGACTTGAGACCGGCTCCGTATAACCCGCGGGAAATCACAGAACCAGCTTATGCGGGGCTTAAGCATAGCTTGGAAAAGTTTGGTTATGTGGATCTTTTGATCGTGAATAAGCGCAATATGCGGATCGTATCCGGTCATCAGCGGTACAAGGTCTTGCAGGAGGATGGTGTTGAAACGGTTTCAGTGATCATGGTTGATTTGGATGAAATTCAAGAGCAGGCAATGAATGTGACGCTTAATAACGCGGAGATCACGGGTCAGTGGACAGCCGCGTTGATCCCGATCTTAGAAAAACTACGAAAAGAGTCAGCTGATGATTATTTGAATTTGCGTCTTCAAACCTTAAGGGAGACGGTGGGCGATATGGGGGTTGAGAATATGGGGAGCGGGAAAACTCTTCCGGATGATATTCCCGAACCTCCCAAAGTGCCGATAACGAAAAAAGGCGATCTCTGGATTCTTGGAGAGCATCGTCTTTTATGCGGGGATTCAACGGATCCGTTAGATGTCGCGCGTCTTATGGATGGGCATAAAGCCAGTCTGTTTGCCACTGACCCGCCTTATTGCGTGGATTACACAGGAAAGGATAGACCGAACGGCGGGCGTGATTGGTCGAATGTTTATCATGAGATTGATATTCCGGATGCGATGGCATTTATGAAAGGTTTTCTTTCTGTCGGCGTTGAGCATATCAAGGAAAAAACCGCTCTTTATATGTGGCATGCCTCAAAGCGACGAGCTGAAATTGAACAGGTGTGCAAAGAGATCAATATTCTCATTCATCAGGAAATTGTTTGGGTTAAACCTTGCGTTATTTTGACGTATTCGTTTTATTCGTGGAGGCATGAGCCGTGTCTTTTGATGTGGATTAAAGGTGACAAGCCGGATTATAAGCCCAAGAATAAATCTATCGGTAGTGTTTGGACAGTTGATTTTCTTCGTTCAGGGGATCCGACAACGCCTGAGTATCACACGGATGTCTGGGAACTTGACTGGGAAGGCAAGAAGCGTAATCCGGGTATTGAACATCCGACCGTTAAACCGACTGAAGTCTTCGCGATTCCTATGCGGGTTCACACAACTCCGGGTGATGTTTGCTATGAGCCGTTCAGCGGATCCGGTTCTCAGATTATCGCGGGTGAGCGTTTAAACCGGCGGGTTTTTGCTATGGAGGTTGAACCTGTTTTTTGTGATGTGGCTGTCAAACGATGGGAAGAGTTTTCGGGCAAAAAAGCGGTAAGGGAAACAAATGGATGAAAAGAACAGCAACCTTGTTGAGATCGCGAAAAAGAAACGTTACATCGCCCTTGTTGAGAAATTGCAACGGGGTTCGCTTTCATCCAAGGAACTCAAAGAGCTTGAGGAATTCGAGAAGTCCGGCCAGCGTCCATCAGGGATTATTGATGGAACGGTAGACTTGCCGACCTTATGTGTATATTTCGAGAAATCTCCGCGCATGATCAGACGCTATGTCCAGCAGGGCATGCCTGTTCTAAGGGACGCGTCCGGGGAGATCGCGAGGTTTAAGGTTGGGGAAGTTTTTAAGTGGTTTTATAAAAAGCAGGGATCCGAAGAAGACAACGGCAAAGACTATTGGGATAAGGAATATCGAAAGAATCGGGCGAAGCTGAGCGAGATTGAGTTAAAGCAGAAAGAAGGCGAGGTCATACCGTTTGAGGATCATGTTTCGATTGTAAAGAATCAGATTCGAGGGATTAAAGCGGGATTTTTGCGGTTGCCGAAACATATTGCGCCGAAACTCTATCAGCAGGATCCCAAGGTGATTTGTGAGGTTCTTGATCATGAGATCCGCTACATCATTGAACAATTTGCGGGGAAGAAGAATGCCGATAAAACTGGGAAGAGAAATTCTTAAGACGATTGTACCGTATGCCTCAGCTGAGTGGGTGTTGCCTGTCAAAATGACGGTTAGCGAGTGGGCAGATCAGTTTCGCAGGCTTGATGTCAAAACATCAGCGGAGCCCGGGCAGTGGCAGACTGCACGGACGCCGTATTTAAAAGGAATCATGGATGCGTTTACGGATCCTTATGTTGATGAGATTACGGTCATGGCGGCTTCTCAAGTTGGGAAAACGGAATCAATGTATAACATGCTTGCTTTTATCATTGATCAGGATCCGGGCCCGACGCTTATGGTTTCACCGCGCGCGGATGATGCCAAGAGCGTTTCTTATAATCGTGTCCGGCCGATGATCGAATGCTCTCCGGTATTAAGCAAATATATTCCAATCAATACCGATGATATAACGAAGCTTGAATATCATTTTGACCGTATGATTCTTTATTTCGCGGGATCCAACAGTCCGGCAGATTTAGCATCCAGACCGATCCGGTATTTATTTCTTGATGAGGTAGATAAGTATCCGAAGTTTTCCGGCCGTGAGGCTGATCCTATCAAGCTGGCTTCTGAAAGACAAAAGACGTTCTGGAATAAGAAAACAGTCAAGGTTTCAACGCCGACTACGCGCGATGGTTATATTTTTCGCGAGTATGACAAATCCGATCAGCGTCGGTTTTATGTGCCGTGTCCGCATTGCGGGAAGAAGCAGGTGTTTGTATTTGGTCAGATCAAATGGCCGAAAGAAGAATCATCGCCTGAACGTATCAAGAACAATCGATTGGCATGGTATGAATGCGTTAAGTGCAAGAAGCATATCGAGGATATTCATAAACAGAAAATGATGCTTGCTGGTGAGTGGAAGTCGGAAAGCAAAGATCATAACCGTCATCGAGGATTTTGGATCAGTTCATTGTATTCGCCATGGCTGACGTGGAGTGATATTGCCTCAGAATTTTTACGGTCAAAGGATTACGTTGAGCTGTTGATGAATTTCGTTAATTCGTGGCTTGCGGAGGTTTGGGAGGAAAAGATTGAAGAAACCACCGTTGATAAGATACGAAAACTCGCGCGGGATTACGATCAGGGGGTAGTACCTGATGAGATACTGGTTCTTACGGCAGGAGTGGATGTTCAGAAAGATCATTTTTATTATGTGATTCGTGGGTGGGGGTATCAGGAGGAATCATGGCTGATTCGCGCGGATCGTGTGGAGTATTGGGAGGATATTGTTGAGGTTTTGTTTAAGACGGAATACCGCCGTGTGAATTCGGCTGGGACATTGGGTGTTTATCTGACTTGCATTGATTCGGGTTTCCGGACAGATGAGGTGTATCGTTTTTGCCGTCATTGGCGGGATAAGACCAAGGCGATCAAAGGTCTTGAGGAAATATCCGGAGGGAGGTTTTACCGGGCGAATAAGATCGACATCAATTCAAGAACAGGTTCTGTTCTTCCGGGCGGGCTGGTGCTGTGGAATCTGAATGTCACGCAGTACAAGGACAAGATGAACCGTATGGTCACCTCAATAAATCCCGCGAAGTGGCATTTGTTTCGCAATCCGGATGAGGATTATTTGAGACAGTTTACGGCAGAGCATAAAGTGCTTATTCGCAACCGCACGACAGGCAAGGCAAAGGAGGTTTGGCAGAAAAAGAAAGAAGCCGCGGCTAATCATTATCTGGATGCCGAGGTTTACGCGCTCGCGGCCGCGGATATCATCCGTGCGCTTAATATCCGGAAAGAAGACGGACCCAAGATTCATCAGGTATCTCAGGAGGAGAATGACCGCGGAGGCTGGCTCAGAAAAACGAAAGGATCTTGGATCTAATGGGAGGGCGATGGGTCAATAGATATAAAAATTGGCTGAAAGAAACTCCTGAGCCTGAGAGGGAGGATGCGGTTAAAAATGAGGAAAAATATGGAGTTCCGTTTATTCCGTTACGTTGTCCGGAATGTCAAAGCAAAGACGTGCGGTGCTATGTAAGTCGTCCGCCAGTGCGATATCATGTTTGCCGGGAATGCGGGAAGAAGTTTAAGTCTGTTGAGAGAGATTAATCATCTAATATAATTTGATAATAAGACCATCCTTTTTCATCTTTGCATCGTTCTTTTATTGAAAATTTGCGGGTATATTTTTTATTTTCCAGATTTCTATATTCAATCTTGATAAATCCCGGTTCTTTTATAATCCACATGTCTTGTTCACCTTTTTGTAATGGAGTTAGTAATCGTTCTTCACCTGGATATAGAAAACATGGGAGATTAAATTTTGGGGTGGCTTTTTTCAGATCGTTGTCTTTTAAAGGGTAGATGGAATTTCGACAAATAACGGTATTTTCAATAATTTTTATGTCAAGAGCTGAACCTTGACCAACATTTTTCAGATTAAACTTGTATCCTGCAGCTTGGTTTTCCAACAACTCAAACGATATTATAGGGGTTAAGGCAAATTCAGTTTGTTTTTCTAGGTTTAACCTCGTTCTTCTTGTTTCGTAGGTATACCAAAGAACGGTTAAGAATGTGATAAAAAGAATTAAATCGCTTGATGAGGTAATGTGACAGTGATTTTTATTTATCAAACATACAACGCCAATCATGATTAGTAGGGATAAAAGAAGAAGATTGTTTTTTAGCCAGTTTTTATTTTGCATATATTTTAGTCCTGTTTGTTTTTACTATTTTGTAGTAACGACCCTATTGAAAAAGATTTTAGTCATTATAACATATTGGTAAGTAATAAGAAACGAAACGGCTGATCACCGTTTTCGTACCCCAATAGTTTTTAAAAGAAGCTCGTTACCGTGCACGGCGGTGGCGGGCTTTTTTTATTGGGATTAAAGGAGAGAACATGGCTTCACCGTCGAAACAAGAGATGCTCGAAAATGTTGAGAATGCTATTAACGCACGCATGACAGGTGGGGCGGTGCAGTCATATTCGATCGGCGGTCGGAACTTGCAGTACATCACGCTTTCAGAGTTGATGAAGCTTCGGGATCAATTAAAGCAGGAACTCGCAAGCGGGACATCCCGCACGAGTTACGCAAAGTTTGAGAAACCAGTATGAGTGTAAAAGAAAAGATATCACAAGGGATTGATGGCGTTGTCGGCTTTTTCTCGCCTAAGGCGGGATTTAAACGACGCATGTACCGTGAGGCGATCAAACTGACTGAGCAGTTCGGTTCATATCGGGGTGCGGATCGCAGTCGTTTGCGGGGCTCGTGGATGCCGGGTGGCGGTTCTGCGGATGAGGATATTATTCCTGATCTTCCGGCAATTCGTGAACGAAGCCGGGACTTAAATCGTAACGACGCCCATGCATCAGGAATTACCAACACCATGACAACGAATGTTGTCGGGACAGGAATCAGACCGCAAAGCCGGATTGAGCGGGAAATATTAGGGATTAGTGATCGCAAGGCGGATAAGTTTCAGAAACAGGCGGAGCGGGCGTGGAAACGGTGGCTTCCGATCGCGGATGCGGGAAACAGGATGGACTTCTATGAAATCCAGCAGTTAGTGGATAGGCAGATTATGGAAAATGGTGAGGCGATCATTATTCCAGCGATGTTAAAAAATCGACCGTTTTCGCTAGCCCTTCAGGTGATTGAGTCAGACCGTTTGGCAACGCCTCCGGAACATGCGGGCAATAAGTCGGTTCGAGGTGGTGTTCGGTTAGGTGAAAACGGCGAGCCGGTTTCTTATTTCATTCAAAAAACCCATCCGGGCGACTATCGCTTCAGCAAATCTTTTGAACGCCAGTTTGTCGAGATCCCTGTTCGCAATGAATTGGGAAGGTTGAATGTGATTCATTTGTATCCGATGCAACGCTCGGGACAAACTCGGGGCGTTCCTTTTTTCGCGCCTGTACTGAATTATTTTAAGGACTTGGCAGACTATGCTGAGGCTGAACTTGTGGCCGCTCGAATAGCGGCTTGCTTCTCGCTTTTTATCACATCCGAAGCGTCCATGGATTTAAACGCAGGGTATGACCGCAATTTTCAGGGGCAGTATTTAGAATCACTTGAGCCGGGCATGATCAAGCATTTATTGCCGGGTGAGTCGATCACATCATTTAATCCGCAACGCCCATCAGCAACCTTTGAGCCGTTTGTCGAGCGAGTATTACGGGCAATCTCAGCGGCTCTCGGGTTACCGTATGAACTTGTCGCAAAAGACTTTTCAAAAACAAATTATTCAAGCGCACGAGCGGCTCTTTTGGAAGCCCGCAGATATTTCAAGGTCAGGCAGGAATGGCTTGCCCGCAAGCTGTGTCAGCCGGTGTGGGAGATGGTTTTAGAGGAGGCGTATTTGCGAGGTGATTTTGGTTCGATTCCTTTTTATGACAATAAGCAGGGATGGACAAGCGCGACGTGGATTACGCCTGGATGGGAGTGGGTGGATCCTTTGAAAGAAGCCAAAGCAGCTGAGGTCGGGCTAAAGAACGGAATCGTGACCCATTCGGATTTATTTTCCGCACAGGGAAAAGATTGGGAGGAATGTTTTGAACAGAAAAAAAGAGAACAGGAAAAAATCAAAGAGCTTGGACTGCAAATCAATTCAGAAGGAAGTTCAAATAATGATAACGACGCAGATGCAGACGGCGAAGGTGATAAGAGTGGAGGTGATGAATAAATGAAAAAGGATTTATTCAGAGCGGATATTGCTCGTGGAGCAGATTTACGAATTGACCGCAAGAATGCGGTCATTAAAGGTTTTGCCGTAGTAACGAAAGGGCCCACGAAAGATGAGCGGGGCGAATTTGACGAGGAGTCATTAGATGCGATTGTCAGTCTTGGGAACCAAACGAATCTGGGAATCAAATCACGGTTTGGTCATCCGAATATGAGTAGTACAGCGTTAGGGACTTTCTTGGGGAGGGTAAAAAACTTCTCACGAGACGGCGATATTGTTCGGGCGGATTTGCATATCGACAAGACAGCTTTTGACACGCCGGACGGTGATTTGGCGGGTTATGTCCTTAACTTGGCAGAGAGCGACCCGGAAATGTTTGGCGCATCAATGGTTATTTACTGGGACGCCAAGGACAGAGAAGCCCTTGAAGCTGGAGACCAAGATTTACCGCCCTTGATCCGTGTTACCAAACTTCTTTCGGTTGATGTGGTAGATGATCCGGCGGCTAACAATGGATTCTTTGGCAGGTCATTTTTTACGGACAGCGTTTTACCCTCATCAGAGATGACAGCATTTCTGGATAAATTTCTTAACAATCCTGATGCCGTTGAGAAAACCATCGGGTTTTTGGATAGATATCGTTTTAACAAACAAATTAAGCAGAAGGAGAAAGCCATCATGGAAGATTTAACCCTAGAGCAGTTTAAAGAACAGCACAAAGACCTTTATGAGTCAGTGCAAAAGGAAAGTTTTAAGACAGGCGTTGAGAGTGAACGTCAACGGTCTGTTGAAATCCTGAAAAAAGCCAAGGCTTTTGAGGGGATGAACGATCTTGCGCTTGAAGCCGTTGAGCAGGGCAAAACGGTTGATCAGGCGGTGATCAATTTTCAGCAGAAACGGTTGGATGATCTTCAGAAAAGTTCAGCACCGCAGGTCGGGCCGGATCAAGAAGAACAACCGAAAAAGAAGCTCTCTCATGTTGAGCGGGCGCAAGAGTATCAAAAACAAAACGGCGGAAGCATGACAGATGCTTTAAAAGCCACGGCTGAAAAACGCCAATAAACGAGGAGGATAACAATGTCACAGGAAAATTTAGGAGCAAAAGCATTTGTTGCTGGTGAAGACTTAGAAGCGTATCGCAGGGTCAAGCTCAGCACAGGGAGCGGGACACAGGTTGAGTATGCCGACGCTGGAGAGGCGTTTATCGGGTTTACAGCGAGCAAAGTTTCATCTGGTGATTTTGTAACGGTGAATCTTAAATCCACAGGGCGGACATTCAAGATGGTCGCAGGAGGAGCTATCAGCGTTGGAGCAAATTTCTATGGCGCCAATGATGGGAAGATCAGCGCAACCGTAAGCGGTTCGATTATCGGAAAAGTGCTGGAAGCATCAAGCGCCGATCTTGAGGTGGTTGAGGGATTGTTGTCATAACAAAATAAATATAGAGGAGGACTACCATGGGAGTTGATTATTCAGGAGTCAGGGCAACGCCGAGAATGGATCTGGGTGTTGCGGTTATGGAGTATGTCGAGCAGGAGAATGAGTTTATCGGCACGCAGGTTTTGCCGATCTTCAGGACTCAAAAACAGAAGTCTGTTTTTCCGGCCATTACTCGAGAGAGTATCACTCGGGATGCTGATACCAAACGAGCGACACGAGGCAATTACAACCGTGACGGTTTTAGCGCAAAGGACAAATCGTACAACTGTCAGGAACACGGTCTGGAAGGGGCGTTGGATGATAGTGAGCGGTCAATGTATCAGAGCGACTTTGACGCCGAGCTTGTAACAACAAAGATCACAACCCGCCGTGTTTTGCAGGCACAGGAAAAGCGGATTGCGGATTCGTTGTTTGATACAAGCACGTTTACCGGCTCAGCGCTTTACACGGATCATTCTTCCAATCCTTGGGACAATATTGCCAGCAAAGTCATCAAGCAGATTCGTGACGCGAAGGCTCAGGTTCGTTCCAACTGTGGGATGATGCCTAATGCGTTGATCATGAGTTCAACGAATATCGAACGCCTGAAGGCGAATACCGAGATCGTTGACTTGATCAAGTACACGTCACGACCGACAGATGCTGAGGTGCGCAAGGCTTTGGCAGATCTTTTCGGGATTAAATACATCTTCGAAGGAAAAGCGATCCGCAATACCGCTAAAGAAGGCAAGTCTTTTGTGAGCGGGGATATCTGGAGTGATGATTATGCGCTTGTCGCGTTACTTGCCGAGGATGGTCAGGATCTGTCTCGTCCGGGGTTAGGGCGCACTTTCCTTTGGGTGTCTGACAGCCCTGAGAATGCGGTTGTTGAGCAGTACCGGGCAGAGGAAATCAGAAGCGATGTCTTTCGTGTTCGTCAGCATGTTGATGAAATGGTCATCGATCCTTATTTCGCTCACCTTTTAAAAGTTGACGCTTAATTCGAGGGGGCTTTATGCCCCCTTTTAATTTTAAGGAGCGAAGTTATGAACGGACCTTATCAGGTTGTTGATGCGGGCAGAGTGCTTCATGTGGAGTACGGCCCATTTATTTCTGTCCGGACGAATGTTAGTTCAGATGACGCTGGCAATCCAGCCAATTTTGATGATTGTCATGATTTGACCGGATGGGAATATGTAGATGTTTACATCAAACTTTCAGGATCGAATCCGTCTTGTGATATTACGCCAATTTTTGGGATTGACGATGGTGGATTCACTTTCTTTGAAGGCGAAACGATTACAGTTACGAAGAATGAAATAAGGCGTTTGCAAGTCTTTGGAGCGCCGTGTCTGTATTTCAAATGTGGGAATATGAGCGGAACAAATCCAACGATTCAGTATTTGAGCATTAAACCGGTAAATTTGCGGAGGGCGTAAAGTGTTAATGGATCGGGTCAGATCTTCTGCATTTAAGTTAAATGTTCCAGTTTTTAGGGATGTTACATTTAAAGCATTGAATCAATGTCAGGGTTTTTCCCAGTTACGGCAGGCAAATAGTTCGGTTACTTTTATAAAAAGTGCACAGTTAGAGCCTCAGGACACAACGATTGCTGTATGGATAAAATCTTTAAGATGGGATGAGCCGACCGCAACGGCTTTAGTTACAAAAAGAGTAGCAACAGACAGCGGATATTTTTTGTTTGTTTTGACAACCTCACGGACAATTCATTTCGATTGGGGAGGAACATCTACTCGATGGAATACGGGATACGAACCTCCGTTGAATAAGTGGATTCATATATGCGTGACTAGGGATAGTGATGTGCGCAAATTATTTATTAATGGATATCAGCAGGCAGAAACAAATATTCCCGGGAATCCTTTATCAGTTCCATGTGATTCAAATCTGTTTATCGGAAAGAATACAACAGCCGGAGGATATCAGTATAAAGGTGATATATCGAGATTTATGTTTTGGGATAGGGCGTTGACGGCAGATGATGTTCGTCGGGTTTATGAAGGAGCCGTTATTATGGACGGGTTAAATATTTTTTGTCCTTTTCAATCTAACAGTCTGGATGTGTCCGGTAATAATAATCATGGAGAATCTCAATCGGTAATATTCAAGAGGGATTAGATGAGTTCAGATTTTATTGAAAAAGAGGTGTGTAAGGAAAAACATGGGGCAATCTCAAAAGACAGAGATCTTACGCGTGAGCAATTAAAAGAACATGAGGAAAAATTACGTTTAGCTGATATCCGTTATGTCGAGCTTGCCGGAGATGTTAGACATATCAAGGATCGGATTGATAACGGGCTTTCAAAAACGATTTATGAGATCCGGCAGAAGATGGATGAGTTTGTTCCGCTTGTTCGTGAAAGTTCTGAGTGGGCAGGAAGGTTTAAACAAGCCATTTTCTATATTGCGGTGATCAGTGTCGGTGGCGGGCTTGTTAGTCTTGCCTTTTATTTATTGAAAGGATTTGTCGAGTGAGTTTAAGAGATCAGATTCAACAAGACGGTGCGGATGTGTTTTTAAACTCTGATGAGTTTGCGGAAGAAATCACTTATGCGACAGAGACGGATTCAAAAGTGATCAAGGCGATAGTTGTTCGTTATGAACTGGCTCCGGCAGAGGAGAACATTAACCGTTCTTTAAAAAAGCAGGCGGAAGTTTTTATCGCTAATGACGCAAATGATGGAGTGACGGAAATCAGTAAGAAGGATGATCGCATTACGCTTAAAGACACTCAGGGTGTTGATCGAGAAGCAAGGATTAATGATGTGCTTAATAGTGATGATGGGATGTGGCACTTATTGGTGGGGTGGTAGAAATGGTTCAACTTAAAACTGAGATTGATACAAGAAATTTGGAGAGGGTTATTAAGATCGCGCCCCGGGTACTTAAGTTTGAATTGGCAGACGGTATGGATCGAATCGGCAAAGGTTTTTTGAAGCGGTTTAGGCAACAGCAGTTGCAGGGCCCGCCCGGTGTTCGTGGAGCATCAGGTCACGGTCTTTTCGGGACATTCAAGCGGGTGTTTTTGGTTTCGCCAACGATTGAGGGAATGGGGATAGAGATATTTTCAGATTCAAAGATTGCGAAATTGCATGAAACAGGCGGGACGGTTCGAGATAAGAGCGGAGGACGGCTTGCGGTTCCTTTGTCAGCACGTTCTCAGATGTATACGCAGTCCGGCAAGTTAAGAAGCCGATATAAACGACCCAGAGAGTTAAAAAACGTCAGGGCGATACGCCTTAAAGGTGAGACGTTTCTTGCCCGGGTGACCAAGCGGGCGCAGAAGATTTTACCGCTTTATGTTCTTAAGCGTCAGGTGAGGATCAAGCCAAGGCTTGGCTTTTACAGGACATGGGATGGATTGGTGAATTACCGTATCGATATTTTAAATAAGTCAGTTGAAAAAGCATTGAGGAAACTTTAATGGAAACCGTCAGAGAACGAATATTACAGAACATTAAAACAACGATTGAAGGCGTAACGATCGCAAACGGCTACAACTTTGATTTCACTCAGGAGACGGTTCAGCGTTGGTCTATGCATGGAAACAGGATGGTTGATATGCCGACTGTTGTCATCAGCCCGGGCGATGAAGATGAGTCCAGTTCGCCTCATCCGTTTGAGGAATGTTTGATGTCGGTCTTTCTCGATGTGTTTTATGTGACGGATGAAGATGATCTGGTATCAACGGACACGTATTTGAACAGGCTTCAGGGAGATATTAAAAAAGCGATTCTTGCTGATGTGACTCGTGGAGATGAGGCGGTTGATACGGATATTTTAGGAACAACGCCTTTTGAAACAACTGAGGCGCAACCATATGCGGGAATCATTATTGAGGTCAGGGTTCGTTACCGTCACTTGAGAAACGACCCGACCGCTAAGATTTAAAAGGAGGATAAGACAATGTCAATGCTAACACGAAAACGTCAGGTAGCGGCTAAGGTGGAGGCTCAGGAGGGAACAGCTGAAACCTTATCGGCTTCTGATGCGGGGATTCTGGTTAACTTTTCACCGAAGGCGATGTACGAACCGCAAATGTATCAGCGGGATCCGGTGCGGGCATCACTTACGAAGCTGGGGAAACTGGCAGGGAAACGATCAGCCGGAATTGATTTTAGTATCGAGTTAAGAGGTTCAGGATCGATCACGCAAGAGCCGGAGTGGTCGAAACTTATTAAGGCGTGCGGTTTCGCAGTGAACACATTGAAGAAGATTTCAATCGGGGCGATTACATCGGGGCCGTTTGTTCATGGAGAGACGATCACAGGGGATTCATCCGGAGCGACTGGGCGTGTTGTCATCAAGACGGAAAACGGAACAACGACGCTTTATTACGTTTCGATCTCCGGCACGTTTATTTCTACTGATGAGATTACAGGTTCAACGTCAGGGGCAAGTGCCAATGCTTCAGATGATCCGGATGATGCGGGCTATGAAGTCAAGACAATCAGTTCGTCTATTCCATCTTTGACCATGGGGTTGTTTGAGGACGGCATTCGCAAGGTGATTAAGGGGTGCCGGGGGACGGTCAAGTTTATGTTCAAGATCGGCGAACCCGCAATGATTGATTTTAGTTTCAAGGGGGTTGAGTCAGGCGTTGCTGATGTTGCTTTGTTGTCAGGCGTAACATTCGACAGTACGGTTCCGCCAGTGCTTCTTAACGCTGTTATGTCGGCAGACGGCGTTTCTTTAAATGTCGGGGAGATGGAGATCGATATTTCAAACACGCTTGCTTCAAAAGACAAGATCGACGATGCCAAAGGGATTTTATCTTACATGATCACAGGGCGTGATCCTCAGGGTAATTTTAATCCTGAAATGGTTCCGGTTGCCACGCATGATTTCTTTAATAAGTGGTTTAACAATACGCCGATGGTTTTGGATCTTGCCTATGGAGATACAGACGGCAATAAATTCAGGTTTTACGCTCCGAGCATTGTTTACAACAAGGTCGATGACGGGGATCGTGACGGAATTCAGCTGGCACAAACGTCATTTGATCTGACTGGATCAATGAATCCCGGAGATGATGAACTTTCACTATTACTTTTATAAACGGAGGTGATTTATGTTAACTGGAATTGATGTTAATTCGACACGCAAATATGTGTCAAAGATGGATCCCGATAAAGAGAATCCGACCGTGTTTCATATCGGGCTTTTGGATCCGGTATTAAGGGCAGAGGTTGATGATGAGAGCAGTACTTATGAGATGAGTTCAACCAACCCGAACGATAAAGCAAAGGTCAGGCTCAACTGGAACAAGCGTCAGATCATGGCGATCAAGTTTGGTTTGAAGGGAATTGATAACTTTCTGGATCCGCAGACAGAAAAGCCGATTGAGCTTCGTTTTGACACGATCAATTATGCGGGCAAATCCCGCAATGTTATTCCTGATCGCATTATTGCGATGTTTCCGAATGAACTCAGGCAAGAACTTGCGGAGGTCATTCTTAACGAATCCAAACTGTCGGAGGACGAGCAAAAAAACTGATCGTGGCGGTTCATTTGGGCGAACTGACAATGAACTGCCGTGGATGTTTAAACGGAAAGAAAACGGTATGTGAGTATGAAGTGCCGGGACAGGAAATCTGGGAATTAAATTCTCAGCAGTATCAGGGATGCCCTTACAAAATCGTCACACGTCAGTCGGCGAATTTTCTAAGGGCATTTCAGTTTTATCGAAGCGGATATTTACCCAATCAGGGGGCGTGGATTGATCAGTCAGCCAAGATGCTGGATGCCTTTGAAGTGATTGAAAGGGAGATCAAAGAAATTGAACTTGAGAGGGAAAAAAGATTAAGGAAATTTCAGCGATGAACAATAAAGAGTTATCCATCATTTTGCGTCTGCGTGATGAAGCCTCAAAACGTCTTGAAGGTGTGCGGGGGAATTTGCAGAGGTTTGCGAATTCATGGAAACGCAATTGGCTTGCGATTACAGCTTCAGTGACGGCCGCTGTCGTGGCGTTACGCAAGGCATGGGATCTGATGGAACTGGGTGCAAAGGCGGAACAGCAAAAGCAAGCCTTTGAGAATCTTGCCACGTCTGTCGGTATGAGTGCGGATAAGATCATCAGTGATTTAAGGAAGATGTCCGGCGAAACTTTATCGACGGCACAGATTATGGAAAAAGCATCGCAGGCAATGATCTTGGGGATAGATCCCACGAAGCTTTCAAAAATGATGGAGATCGCAAGGGCTTCAGCAAGAGCGTTTGGAAAAGACGTTGGTTTTATGTTTGAGAGTATTGCTATCGGTGTCGGACGTCAGTCAAAACTGGTTCTTGATAACTTAGGAATTATTGTCAGTGCGGGAGAGGCATACGAAAAGTACGCCCAAACCATTGGCAAGTCTGTAAAGGAATTGACGGAATATGAACGAAAGCAAGCCTTCTTAAACGCAACGCTCGAGGCTGGTGAGAGGATTCTTCAGCGAATTGATACGTCGACAATGACTAGGCTGGAGAAGATGCAGAAACTCAAAGCCCAGTGGGAAGATTTTGTCGTGAAGGTTGGGCAAGCCTTGTGGCACGTTCTGGGATTCTTGCAGGCATTTATGAATCAAATTGTTACGGGAATTTTTACTGTTCTTGAGTTTGCAAGCGGGGCAGTCAAAGGTTTTGTGAAGGGCATCGCAGATGCGTTTAATAATCTGATGCAGTTTGGGGTCGAGTTCTTTCAGGGGTTAATGACACCATTAATCAAATTTTATGAACTGCTTGCCCGATTGCCGGGAGATTTGGGAGAGACATACGCTCAAGCGGCTCTTGAGGTGCAAAAATTCTCTGATGGTCTTGAAGACAAGACAATCAAATTCAATGTGGAGGGAATGACTCAGGAGCTTGAGCAAACTCAGAGGGCGTTTGCATTAGCGGCTCAACAGAGCGCACAGGATGCGATAGCGCAATACGATCTTGTGTTCGCGAAAGTCAGAGAGACAGGAACGCAAACCGCTGAGGTTTTGAAAAATGTTTCCCAGCAAATGGGTGATGGTGCTGAGCAGGTCGCAGAGAAGTTTGAGGCAATGGAAGAATTCGCCAAACAGTCAGCCCGTAATATGCAGAACGCATTCTCGCAGTTCTTTTTTAAAGCATTTACCGGTGAGTTGCGAAGCATCAAGGAAGTTTTTGCAGACTTCGGGCGAGCGGTGTTGCAGATGATATCGAACATACTGGCAAAACTTCTTCTTATCAAGATGTTTACGGCCATGGCAGGACCCAGCGGGAAGATATTCGGTGTGTCGATAGGGAGTTTGTTCCATCAAGGCGGAATGGTTCGCAAAATGCACCATGGAGGGTTTATTAAAGCGCATAGTGGTCTTGCTCCGGATGAGGTTCCTATTATTGCTCAGACAGGTGAAGGGGTGTTATCCCGCAGAGGTATGAGTGCGCTTGGCGGGTCAGATAATTTAAGAGCGCTGAACAATGGTGAGAATGTTTCAAGGGGTGGTGTGACGATTAATGTCAATCAGGTTATTCAAGCCTGGGATGCGCAGGATGTGTGGCGTAACCGCAAGATGCTATCGAATGCGATTGCGGATGACATTTACAACAACGGCAAGATCAGGTCGGTTATCAGGAGTTACGCATGAGCGATTTTAATATGTTGCCGGATTTTGTTTTTGAGGAAACGCAGGAATATAAAACGCTTGTTTCTGAGTTTGAGAACGGCGTTGAACAGCGTAGACGCAAATGGGCAAATCCTGTGGGTAAATGGACACTCAGATTTAAAAACCGCATAAAAGTCGATATGGAAACAGTGCGGGATTTTTTCAAGAGCAAGTATGGTTCGTTCATGACATTCACATGGACAAATCCCAATGATTCTCTCGAGTATAACGTTCGTTTTGTTGAGGATAGTTTTAAGTCTTCAATAAAAGCATATGGTGTTTATGATTTTGAATTTGAGTTTATCGAGGTGAAGTAATGCCCAGAAATATTGACGCAACATTTAAAAGCGAGAAATCCAAAAAAGAAAATGCACCGCTGTTTCTTTACACGCTTAAAGAGTATGACGGCGTGAACGATCTTAATCTGGCAGGGTTTGATGAGGACGTGACTTTTAATGGAACCGTATATTTCAAGTTCCCTGTAACGCATGAGTATATCGGCGAGAATAATCAGGGGCAGATTGATCAGGTTAAGATCAGGCTGGGCAATGTATCTCGGTTTATTCAGTCTTATTTGGAGCAGTATGATTTCCGGGGCAAGAAAGTCATCATCCGTATGGTGTGGGCGGATCAGCTATTGGATCCGGATGCGTATATTGATGATGTTTTTTTTATTGATAGCTACACGGCAGATCAGAGCAATGTCGAGTTTACTCTAACAAGCAAGTTTGATGTTTTGGGTGTGGATTTGCCATCGCGCAGGTATTCACGCAATTACTGTGCATGGAAATTTAAGTCCGCAGAGTGCGGGTATTCAGGAGGGGAAACCGTATGCAACAAGACAAAACAGCGTTGCAAACAGCTCGGGAATTACAGCCGGTTCGGGGCGTTTCCGTCAGTACCGACAAGGCGGATATACGTGATGTAGAGCGGTTCATAATCGAGAAATATCTCGGCATTCCCTATTGTCACAGAGGACGGACGATGGAGGGCTTGGATTGCTGGGGATTTTTGAAACTTGTTTATGCCGATTTAGGTTTCGCGTTGTTTGATGTCGAAGACTTGCAGTACAGCAAAGTCTGGGGTCTTAAAGGCAGGGATTATTTTAAGGAGAATTACGCAAACGACTGGATCAGTGTTGATGATCCTGAACCGCTTGACGGAGTTCTTTTTGTTAATTCGCGAGGCATTGCTAATCATGCCGGAGTTGTGTTGCAGAACAGGCGTTTCATTCACTGTTGCCGTCAGGGTGTGATCGTATCACGTCTTGATGAGGTTTCGTGGAAACAGAAAACAGAAGGTTTTTACAGGTTAAAGAAATGATCAAGGTTAGAAAGATAGACAATCCGTTTCAGCCGGATCAGGCAGAGATTAAAGAATTTGCTTATTCAAGAGGCAAGAGTCTTCGTGATTATCTTAATGAGTCCGGTTTTGAATATGAGGACAGGCGGGTTATCGTTACCGGCAAGGCAGTTGAGGATCTGGACGTACGTCTTGATGAGGGTGATGAGATCACGGTTATTCCGGAAGTTGAAGCGCCGGTTGTAGCTGTGGTTTCTGCGATCATATCAGCTGTTTGGGCGTATGCCGTTGCGCATCCATTTTTGTTTGCTTTTTATGTGCTTTCCATGGCGTATTCGGTTTATCAATACATGAACCAGCCGAAGATGCCGGACTTTAATCTTGGCTCAAGCGGGATGGATGAAGGGTCACCTACTTACGGCTGGGATGGCGTGCAGACAATTCAAGAGGTCGGCGTGCCGGTTGCGCTTGTTTACGGCGAACATCGAGTCGGAGGGAATATTATCAATCAGTTTTTGTGGGAGGACGGTGATAATAATTACCTTAATGTTTTGCTGGCTTTATGTGAAGGCGAAATCGAGGCTGTTGAGGATATCGAAGTTAACAGCAATCCGATCAATAATTTTGATGGCGTTTCTATCGTAAAACGTTACGGCACAAATAATCAGGATTTGATTTCAAACTTTGAGGATCTGCACAATATCTATCCTGTTAATGCCACTCTCACGAAAAACAATTCATACGTTTACACCACGGTTGATTCTGATGTGGAAGCTTTTGAAATTCACTTGCGTTGTAATAACGGACTGTATCAGCAGAATTCAAGTTCAGGAGATATTCAGAGCTGGAGCGTTTCATACAGGGTTGAATACAAACTTCATTCAGAGGGGACGTATACGGATTTAGGCGTTGCTACGATTTCAGCAAAGTCACGATCAGTTGTTCGTCGTGTTTACCGCAAGGCAGGTCTTACACCGGGTCAGTATGATATCCGCATTACCCGCACAAGTGACGACAGTTCGCTTGATCCGTTAAAGCAGGGAGACCTTTCGCTTTTTCAAATCGATGAAATTAAGACGGATGATTTGTCGTATCCGAATACGGCTCTTTTAGGATTACAGCTTCTTGCAACTGATCAGCTTTCAGGTTCCATGCCGAACATCACATCGGTTGTTAAAGGTAAAAAGATTCTGGTGCCGGATGTTCTCAACGCGGGCGCGCCGGTTGACTGGGAAGATTATTATTGGGATGGAAGCGATTACCGTCTGTTGGCTGATGATACTTTGCTTGTGTGGAACGGAATAACGTATACGGATAAATATTCGGCAAACCCAGTCTGGTGTTTACGAGACATGATCGTCAATAACCGTTTCGGGTTAGGTGAATTCATTTCAACGCAAAATCTGGACATGGCTTCGCTTCTTGAGATGTCACGTTATTGTGAGGAGAAAGTTCCGGACGGTCAGGGCGGGTTTGAGAAACGATTCAGGCTAGACGTGGTCATCGACAGCAATAACAAGGCTCTCGATATTCTCATTCAGTTGTGCGCAACGTTTAACGCCATGCCAGTTTATAGCGGTGGCGGGATTTCCTTTAAGATCGATAAACCATCAATGCCGACTCAGCTTTTTGGTATGGGCAATATTATTAAGGACAGTTTTGCCCAAAGCTGGAAAACGCTCAAAGAAGTTCCGAATGTTATCGAAGTTCAGTTTACGGACAAAGATAAAAACTACAATCAGGAAACGATCGCTTACATTGATGAAGAGGCTTTGGCTTCAGGTGAGCCGATGCGTAAAAGTCAAGTCAGGCTCTTTACGACCCGGGTTAGTTACGCTATTCGGACGGCTCGTTATGCGTTGAAAGTCGCGCGATACATTAACCGTTCAGTTGCTTTTAAAGCCGGGATTGACGCGGTTGCCTGTCAGGCGGGAGATATTATTTCCATTTCTCATGACGTTCCTCAGTGGGGTTTTTCCGGCCGGATTCAGCAAAATAGCACGCCTACGTTTATAAAACTTGACCGAGAGATGGTGATTGAGGACGGCAAGTCTTACAAGATTCAGATTCGATTCTCTGATGATGTTATTGAGGAAAAGTTGATCACATCATCGGCAGGCGCATATACAGAGATTGAGTGTGAAGAATTTACTTACGTTCCGCAGGCGTTTGATGTTTACGCTATTGGTGAAACGAATAAGGTGAAGAAAGATTTTCGTGTCGTGTCGGTTCAGCGTGAAGGCAAGAATGAAGTGCAGATCTCCGCGCTTGAGTATAACGAGGCGGTTTACGATGATTCAGAGATCACAATACCAGAAAACAATTATTCATCACTTTCAAATGAAGTTCCGCTTGTTGAAGATTTAATTCTAACCGAATCCGTTGTCAAAAAACCGGATGGAACGATCGTCAATGCAATAGATGTCTGGTGGACGTTGCCTCAGCAATATTCATACGACTTGGGCTCTTATCAGAAAGCAAAGGTTTATATCAAAGAAACCTTATCGCAGGGATGGATTCTTGCCGGGGAAACCACTGGAGATAATTTTTCAATAACGAACAATATCAACGTCGGGACTTCATATGATGTGGCAGTTGTATCAGTTGGGAGATATTCAGAGCGGGGCATATCCGAGAGCCCTCTGGAAACGCTTCAGGTAAACGGCAAAGGGGAACGGCCGGACGATGTTTCCGGCTTTACTGTTGGGCAGGATGGAAATGAAATATTGATGACTTGGGCCGCTAACAGTGACACGGATTTAAAAGGATATGAAATAAGAGAGGGCGAGGCGTGGGATCGCGGAGTGCTGGTGACAAAAAATATTGCCGGAACGATATTTCGTATTCCTGTTTTTGGATATGGCGAGAAGCGTTACATGATCAAGGCGATTGATACCTCAGGCAACTATTCTTTAAATGAACAATCAGGTGTTATTGAAATTACCGGAACAATTTCATTCGACAACGTGCAGGAAGATAACTTGTTGAATTTTGATGAGGGTCAATGGCAGATCGTAAGCGAGCAGAATTCAGTTTTGGTTGTGACCTCTTTAGATGAAGTAGTCACGGATAGCTTGGGAAACAATGTCGAAATAAACACGTACGGCTTTGAGCAGGGCAGAGACCTGTTGAATGTTGTTGATTCTTCCGGTGAGCAGGTTCAGGCGGGAGCTGAAGATGTCATGGCTTATTCATCATATGTGTATTTGAATTTACGGGATCTTGGCGGGGAATATGCATCTGAAGGGATATTCATTTCAGATGTTGTTGATTTGGGAAGCAGACTGAGGGCGCGGATCAATGTGGTTGCTAATGTGGACGCAATCAATGCGAACGCAGTATTACAGATTTCCTTATCCGATGACAATGTCGTTTGGAGCGATTGGGCGGAATACAACTATGGCGAATACATTTGCCGGTATTATCGAATTATGCTCATCGTGACAAATAATGATACTCGTTTCGGCGGGAAGGTTAACGCCTTAAACGGATACGCCACGATTCAGTATTACGAAGAAGAGTGGGCGGATGAAATTGTTAACCAGACCAAGGCGATTGATTATAAAAAAGACTATTACTCAAAGGTTTCAATTGCGGCTATTGCGCATGGCGCCAAGTATGTGCGGATCACAAACAAAACATTGAACGGTTGCACGCTGGAAGTCAGGGACGACGCGACAGGTTCTTTAACAACAGGGACAGTGGATATCAAAATAAAAGGTTATTAATGGGAGGTTAAAAATGAGTGTACAGCATAAAGATTTATCGGGCGATGAACTTCATCAGCCTATGCCGATAGGAAATGATGCGGATAAATCGGCAACACCGGTTTCGGGTGATTGGTATTTAGCGACTGATACGGGAAAATTATATGTGTGCTTTTCTGACGGAACATGGGAAGAATTTGGCGTGGATTCAAGCGCGCTTCAGGATGCGGATGCTGATACCAAAGTGGAAGTTGAGCAGAGCGCTGATGAAGATAAGGTGCGGGTTACAACAGCCGGAACGCAAAGAGCGGTTATTGATAGTAATGGTTTAGCTCTTGAAAATGGCGGAGCGGTAAACGAATTCTCAACGGATGGAACGCTTGCGGGAAATTCTGATTTAGCTGTGCCGACAGAAAAGGCTGTGAAAACCTATTGCGATAATTTGGACACCAGTCCCGCAAACGGGAGCATATCAACGGCTAAACTTAAAACAGCTTCGGGGCAGGTTAGTTCATCATCAGGCGCTGTTATCGCGATGCCGGGTGGTACGTATGGTTTTTATCCTCAAACAAGAAGTTCAACCGGAAGCAGTACCGCCGGGCGTATCACAATGGGCGGTACAAGTTTAAATGGTAACGGTCAGATCAACAGTTCTTACGGAACGTGGATCGCCTTTATTCCTAATGGTTGCACGTTATACGCTCAACAGTTGTATGTGACGGCATCCGGTCAGGACTATTGGGTATTTGTTTTGGCGGATAAGACGACAGGCGAAATTGTATCAACGTATTGTGCGCCAGATCATCCGTGTTACGGCAACGGAGGAGATGTTGAGCAAACACCGCATCCTTTCGGTGATTTTGATCAGGATAAATATTTTGTCGCCATTTTGGACAAGGCTTCGGTGGAGAAGGTGCGTTATGAAAAGAATCCGGCAGAGTTGCTTCTTGATAATTTCAAGATCAATGCTGATGGGGTTTATGAACCGATTCATTCAGGGAGATTCTTGGATCAGGATCCGGAATTAATAATGGAATTGCCAGCAGGCATTCAGGTCAAAACTATCAAATCGTATACAAAGGCAGAGAAAGAAACCCGAAGATTAAAACAGGAATCGTTGCGTCAGGAAGCTGAGGACAGGGAATCGATCATGAAAAAGATTGATGAGCAAAAACATAAAAGCGCGGTTTTAGCATTGAAAGCTGAAGGCGTTTTGTCTTCAGATTATGAGGACGAAATTACACGAAAGTAAATATATGACGGTTGAAAATATTACAGGTGCAATAAGAGAAGTTTTTGGATTTCTTCGGGAATGGAATAACGCTGATCAAAAGCAGAAGCGTTATGCGCTTAAGAGGATTAAGCGTATCAAGCAGGCAACAGATGTGGCGGAGGACATTTTTGTTGTCGTTGAGGATATGCTCAAAATAGCGCATGAGCAAGGGCTTGGGGATCAGAAAAGTTTTGTTCGGCTCGAAGGCAGGTACAGAAAGTTGGTTCAAAAGTTTAACAATTTAGACTAAGGGAGGGAAAGAAAATGGAAATCATTATGGATTATCTCACGGGGAATGTTCCTCAAATTATCACAGCGGTTGTCGGGATCGGGGCGGTTTGGTTGGTGCTTTCAAAGGCGCTCAACGTGCTTAAGGAGATCAGCGAATTACTTAACGCCATCGTCGTGGCTTTTGCCGATAAAAAGCTCACCAAAGACGAGGTGGATATCATCGTCAAAGAGGCTAAAGACGTGCCGTTGGCGGTCAAAGCGTTGATCAAGAAAGCCTGAACAAACGCCTTGCCAACTATGAAACCCTATGGCCTACTTACCCTCAAAAGGAGGGTTGAATATGGTTCGTGAAAACATGACAGCAAAAAAAGAGCGGTATGTCAGCGTCAGAAATGACGGTGAGGAAATGTATGTTGAAAACATTTCGACGACAGGGCGGATGCGGGATCATCTTCCGGCCGTCAAATTGCGTCTTCGTGAAATTCAGCGGGTGATGCCGTTGGGTAAATGGTCGATCACGATTGAGCAACAATGGAAAGAAAAAGGCGCGACACATTTTCAAATGCTGGATGTCGTGACCGGTAAATTACAAGAATCTGTATTATGAAGGGAGAGGTCATGAATGTAAGGGATTTCATAGAAAAGGCGATGAGTTTAAATGATCATGATTGCGAGCGGGAAGTTTGGCATCTTGCCGGACCCGCTAATCGCAAATTCAGGCAGGAAGTTATGAGCGAGCTTTCAAGCGAGAAGGTGCCTTTGTCCAAGTGCGGGGTTAATGCGATCAGCGAGAAGATCAAGTCTTTAAAGATGGCGAACATCGTGCCCAATGATCAGGGCGAGACGGAAGTCAAGCTATCCCGCCATTCACTGATGATGATCGCCAAGGGGCGTGGGATTAAAAATTTCCGTGTTTTAAACAAGGAAGAATTGATGCATGTGACGGCTGATGGGATCACTCAGCAGGAGATCGATGCGCTTGTGGCTGGTGCGGTTGCCCGCTGGAAGTCCGGCTGGGGAAAGGGGAAGGTAAAAAATGAAAGTCAAAGCTGAAATTGAATTGAAGGTTGAAATGGGCGGGGTATCTCATGACGGCACCGGCTGTCAGGGATACCTGCCGGAAGGCACACGTTATGAAGATATTGTTCGAGTCTTTGGCGAGCCTCAGTTAGGCAATTCGCTGGACAATAAGATCAAGGTTGAATGGGTTGGCAGGATCAATGGTCTTGTCTTTACGATTTATGACTACAAATCAAATCTGGATCCGGAGCGCAACACCGATTGGCATATCGGAGGCAAGCACAAGTTTGTCGCGGAGCTGGTGAACATCTATTTTATATCTAATTGAAATATTAATATTATTGGAAGCCTCCGTTGGTTCATTTCTGACGGAGGTTTTTTGTGTTTTATGTGCATGTTGAAAATCATTTTACTGGAAGGGGTTATGTGATACAATGTGAAACAATGTACAATCACTTTTTGGAGGAAATCCTATGTCCCTTAAGAAACATTTGACCGTACGTCAAGTTGCTGAGGAGTTGGGGTTGACTGAATATAGAATTCGTCAGTTGATTCGCGAGAAACAAATCCGCGCAACTAAGATTGGGCAGTGGCGAATTAAGCCGGAAGATTTAGAAGACTTTATCAAAAGACGTACTAATCGATAAATTTATAAGGAATCACTATGTCTAGAAACTATATTGCAGAACTTGAAAAACGGTTATGGGATGTTGCCGATGAATTAAGAGCAAACTCGGATTTAAAAGCAGCTGAATATTCCACTCCAGTTTTAGGTCTTATCTTTTTAAAATACGCCGATTATCGTTTTACCAAACAAGAGAAAATTCTTTCTGATAAATCCAGCGGTCGTCGCAAGATCGGGAAAACCGATTACCAAGCGGTTGGGATTATGTTTTTGCCTGATGAGGCGCGGTTTTCTTATTTGCTCAATCTTCCGGAAGGCGCGGATATCGGCAAAGCGATCAATGAAGCTATGAAAGCAATTGAACGTGAGAATGAAGATCTCAAAGGTGTTTTGCCTAAAACATTTAATCGCTTCGACAATAGTATTTTGGTTGAGCTTTTAAAGGTCATGTCTTCTATTCCGGATGATATTGAAGGCGATGCTTTTGGAAAAATTTATGAATATTTTCTCGGGAAATTCGCCATGACCGAGGGTCAGCAGGGCGGAGAGTTTTTCACGCCGATGTCAGTGGTTAAATTGATTGTTTCAGTTATTGAGCCGTTTCATGGGAAGATCTTTGATCCGGCTTGCGGATCGGGAGGTATGTTTGTTCAGAGCGCGGAATTTGTTCAGGAGCATAAGAAGAAAGCCATTGATGAAATCAGTGTTTACGGTCAGGAAAAAACGCGGGAGACCGTGAACCTTTGTAAGATGAATCTGGCAGTGCATGGTTTATCCGGTGATGTGCTTCAGGGGAATTCCTATTATGAAGATTTGCATGACATGGCAGGTAAGTTTGATTTTGTGATGGCCAACCCTCCGTTTAACGTGAACCGCATTGATAAAGAACGGATCAAGAACGACCGCAAACGATATCCGTTTGGTATGCCGTCAGTTGACAATGGAAATTATTTGTGGATCCAGATGTTCTACAGCGCGCTGAATGAAAAGGGACGTGCCGGGTTTGTTATGGCGAATTCAGCCAGCGACGCACGTGCTAGCGAATTGGAGGTTCGTAAGCAACTGATTGGTGAAAAGGTTGTTGATGTGGTTGTTTCTGTGGGGACAAACTTTTTTTATACAGTTGCTTTACCAGTGACTCTTTGGTTTTTGGACAAGGCGAAGAAAAAAACTGATCGCAAGGACAAGGTATTGTTTATTGATGCGCGAAAGATTTATAGGCAGGTTACTAAAGCCCAGCGTGAATTCTTGCCGGAGCAGGTAGAGTTTTTGGCGAATATTGTCCGGCTGTATCGTGGGGAGAAAGTTGAAGAGGTTCATGGTAGTAAAACATTGATGAAGGAAAACTTTCCTAATGGGAAGTATCAGGATATTGCTGGGCTATGCAAAGTTTCGACTTTAAAAGAAATTGAAGCGCAAGGGTTAACTTTAAATCCTGTACGTTATGTTGGAGTTGAAAAAGATATTGGAGATGGATTTGATTTTAAAGAACGATTGGAAGAATTAAATATAGAGTTGGATGCGTTAAATATTCAGGCTAAAGGGCTTGAGAGATCAATAGCTGAAAACATTCAATTAGTTTTAGGAGATTGCAAGTGAAGTGGTCAGAAATAGTATTTAGTGAGATTTACAATGAGCCTTCACGTAACGGAATTTATAAATCTAAAGAATTTCATGGGACAGGTTGTAAATTAGTGAATATGGGAGAGTTATTTAATTTTGATTTTATTTCTAATCAAGAGATGAAGTTAATTGATCTTAATGATCGGGAATTAGAGAAGAATTCTTTGATAGATGGAGATTTGTTGTTTGGTCGACGTTCACTGGTTGAAGCAGGAGCAGGAAAATGTTCTTTGGTTGTTAATCCTGACGAGACTACCACGTTTGAATCATCAATTATTAGAGTGCGACTTAATCAGCAAAAAGCTGATCCAAGATTTTATTTCTACTATTTTAAATCTCCACATGGGCGGGGACGAATTCAATCAATAGTTACAGGTACTAATATTAAGGGGATACGTGGTAGTGAGTTAAAAGAGTTAAAGGTTTTATATCCTCCTTTAAAAAAGCAGATAATCATTTCTCAAAGATTGAAGGTTTATGATGATCTTATTGAGAACAATGTCCGTCGGATTCAGATTTTGGAAGAGATGTGTCAGCGGATTTATCGGGAGTGGTTTGTTGATTTTCATTTTCCAGGGCACGAAGAAGTCAAGTTGGTTGATTCCGAAATGGGCAAAATCCCTGAAGGTTGGGAGGTCATTACTGTTGGAGATGTCCTAGAATCTATTGAATCTGGTTCGCGTCCAAAAGGTGGAATTGATCCTAATGAAAAGGGCGTGCCTAGCATCGGAGCAGAGAATGTGCTTGGTTTAGGACAGTATGAGTTTGAAAAAGAAAAATATATTTCACGAGAATTTTTTGAAAAGATGCGAAGGGGAATTGTTCAAGATAAAGATGTTTTGCTCTATAAGGATGGCGCAAAAATCGGAAGAAAGTCTATGTTTCGTGATGAATTTCCCCATGAGAAGTGTTGCATTAATGAGCATGCTTTTATTCTAAGAACGAATTCACGATGTTCTCAAAATTATTTGTATTTTTATTTGGATCGGAGCGATATTACGCAAAGAATCATTGGATTAAATGCAAATGCCGCGCAACCGGGCATTAATCAACCTGGGGTTAAGGGTCTTTCTTTTTTGTTGCCTGAGAAAGAAATGATTGATTTATTTGAAGTGCATGCGGAGCCTTTGCTGTCATTGTTATTTAATTTAGCAAAGAAGAACAAGGTATTAAGGACAAAGAGAGATATTCTTCTGCCGAAGTTTATCTCGGGTGAAATTGATGTCTCAGAATTGAATATTGAATTAAAGGAAGAAGCGAATGTCGCCTAAAGACAATAATTATTCAGAAGACGCGTTGATTGAACGCCCGGCTATTCAGTTGTTTGAAGAGTTGGGCTGGTCGTTTGCGAATTGTTTTCATGAGTTTAACGAGAAGGGTGAGAGTTCTCTCGGTCGTGAAACAAAGGCGGATGTTGTTTTGGTTTCAAAACTCAAGTTTGCGCTTGAACAGTTAAATTCTGATCTTCCGGGTCAGGTGATAGATGAGGCAGTGAAGATTCTCGCACAAGACCGCGGGTTGATGAGCATGACAGCGGCTAACAGAGACGTTTATGATCTGCTTAAGAACGGAGTGCTTGTTTCTTATTTGAATGAGCGTCATGAGCATGTGGATGAACGCGTCCAGATTATGGATTGGGAAGATCCTCAGAATAATGATTTCTTTTTAGCTTCACAATTTTGGATTTCCGGTGAGATGTATACGCGCAGGGCTGATCTGGTCGGATTTGTGAATGGTATTCCGTTGTTGTTTGTTGAGCTTAAGGCATCGCATCGTAATTTGAAAAATGCATTTGATGATAACTTGCGGGATTATAAAACAACTATTCCGCAGACCTTTTGGTATAACGGACTTATTTTGTTATCGAATGGAAGCAAAAGTCGGTTAGGGACGGTTTCTTCAGAGTGGGATCACTTTAGCGAATGGAAGAGGATTAACAGTGAGGGCGAGAAGGCAAAGGTTTCGCTAGAGACGATCATTTGGGCGGTTTGTACAAAAGAGAGGCTTTTGGATCTTGTTGAGAATTACACAGTGTTTAAAGAAGAGAAAAACGGGCCCATTAAGATTGTTGCCAAAAACCATCAGTATTTAGGGGTTGAGAACGCGATTGTTGCGTTTCATCAATCAAAAGAGAACGATGGACGGCTCGGTGTCTTTTGGCATACGCAGGGTTCGGGTAAGTCGCTGTCCATGGTGTTTTTTGCTCAGAAGATTTTACGCAGGGTCAAGGGCAACTGGACGTTTGTGGTTGTAACGGATCGCAATGAGCTTGATGATCAAATTTATAAGAATTTTGTACGGTGCGGAGCGATTAAGGGCAAGCAGGAGCGTGCGGAGACAAGCGATGGATTACGGCAGTTATTATCAGAAGATCATCGTTTTGTGTTTACGACGATTCAGAAATTCAGAACAGAGAAGGGCGCGGTGCATCCGGTTATCTCTGATCGTGACGATATTATTGTGATGACTGATGAAGCGCATCGAACGCAGTACGATGTTTTTGCTTTAAATATGAGGAATGCATTGCCGGAGGCTAGCTTTATCGGGTTTACAGGAACACCGTTGATTGCGGGTGAGGAAAAGACCAAGGAAGTTTTTGGGGATTATGTCAGTGTTTATAACTTCAAGCAGGCGGTGGATGATAAGGCAACGGTTCGACTTTTTTATGAGAACCGCAAGCCTAAGATGCAGTTAGTTAACTTGAGTTTGAATGAGGATATTCAGACTATCTTGGAGGACGCAGAGCTGGATGAAGCTCAGCAACGCAAGTTTGAGCGGGAATTCTCAAGGGAGTATCAGGCGATTACGCGTGAGGAACGTCTAGATGATGTGGCGCATGATATCGTGGTTCATTACATGAACCGCGGGTATATGGGCAAGGCGATGGTGGTGGCGATTGATAAGGCGACGGCAGTTAAGATGTATGACAAGGTTCAGAAATATTGGCGGGAGTATGCCGATCATTTGCAAAAGGAATATGAGCTGGCAACGGATATTGTTAAAGAAGAAATCGGCGATCAATTGATTTATATGAATCAGACCGATATGGCAGTGATTGTGTCGCAGTCGCAGAATGAGATTGCGGATTTGAAAGAAAAAGGCGTTGATATTATTCCGCATCGCAAACGGATGAATACAGAGGATCTGGATGAAAAGTTTAAAGACGCGGATGATAAATTGCGGATTGTTTTTGTTTGCGGGATGTGGATGACCGGGTTTGACGTGCCGTCTTGTTCAACGATTTATTTGGATAAACCGATGAAGAATCATACATTGATGCAGACGATCGCCCGCGTCAACCGTGTATTCGGTGAGAATAAGGTCGCGGGATTAATCGTAGATTATATCGGCGTTCTTCATAATTTGAATAAGGCGTTGGCGATCTATGCTTCCCCGGGTGAGGACGGCGTGGATACGCCGATTATTGAAAAGTCGGAATTGATTGATCAACTTCGTTTAGATATTCGAGAAACGACAGAGATGCTTGATGAGTGGGATGTTTCCTTACCGGAAATTCTGAAGGCTGAGGGGTTGGAATGTGTGGGGCTTATTGATGATGCGGTGGAGTGTATTCTTGAAAATGACGAAAGGCAGAGTCAGTTTCGTGAAAAGAATGCGATCATTCAGAAAACATATAAAGCCATTTTACCGGATATAACCGCAAATGAGTTTCAGCCGGTTGTGAAATTATTACAGGTGATCGCCGAGAAGTTGCGATCAATATCGCCGACAGTGGATATTTCGGATGTGTTGGAACAGGTTGCTGATGTCTTGGATAAGTCTGTTCGTGTTGAGGCACGGTACGTTTCGGATGTGAAGGGTGAGTTTAAATCAGGACGAATTCTTGATTTGAGTGAGGTTGATTTTGAGAAGTTGCAGGAGCAGTTTAATAAGGGGCGCAAGCGAATGCTTGCTGAACAGTTGCGCAAAGCGATTGAGGTCAGGTTAAAGGCGTTATACATGCTCAATAAAGCACGCCTGAATTATTTAGATACGTTCCAGAAGCTGATCGACGAATATAATGCTGGATCCATGAATGTTGAGGAGTATTACAAGCGGTTAATTGAATTTGTGAAGAGTTTGGATGGGGAAGAAAAGCGGGCGTTGAGTGAGAATTTGTCTGAGGAGGAGTTGGCAATCTTTGATTTGTTGACCAACCCTCCGTTAAAGATGACTCAGAAGGAGATCATGTCGGTCAAGAAAGTAGCCCACGAGCTTTTAGAAAAATTGAAAGCTGACAGGCTGGTGATTGATTGGCGCAAGAAACAACAGGCTAAAGCAGCCGTTAAATTATGTATTGAAGAGGTTTTAGATTCTCTCCCGTCGGTATTTGATGAAGATGTCTATCATCAAAAATGCGGACTCGTTTATCAGCACGTTTATGAGTCCTATGCCGGATGCGGGAAGAGTGTTTATGGGGAGACAATTTAATAATGCAGAATAAAAAGAGAATGATCAATAAGTTATCGGTTTCGGCTGTTGATTTATTTTGTGGTGTAGGTGGCTTAACGCATGGATTATTAAAGGCGGGTATTTCTGTATCTGCCGGGGTTGATTTAGATGAAACATGTAAGTATGCATATGAGCAAAATAACGAGGCTACCTTTTTTGGAAAAAATATAAAAGAGTTTACTGCAGTTGAGCTGGAAAAACTTTTTGGGAAGGCTGAAGTTAAGGTTTTGGTGGGATGTGCACCGTGCCAGCCGTTTTCAAAGCATACACAAAAAAATAAGAATCGTGATCAAGATGAAAAATGGGGATTGCTGTATCATTTTCTTAAATTAATTAAGGAGACAAACCCAACTATTGTTTCTATGGAGAATGTTCCTCAGCTTTCAAAATACAAAATATTTAATGATTTTGTAAAAGGCTTAGAAAATGAGGGATATTTCGTTTCTTGGAATTCTGTATTTTGTCCTGATTATGGGATACCGCAAAACAGGACGAGGTTGGTTTTGTTGGCATCAAAATTAGGAGAGATCAAATTACTGCCTCCAACTCATAAAAAAGGGGAATATAAAACTGTTTTAGATACTATTGGCGCACTTGAGAAAATTAACGCTGGGGAACATTCAAAGAAAGATTTTTTACATAGGTCAGCTACGTTGACAGATATTAATTTGAAAAGGATTAGAACTTCATCACCAGGAGGAAGTTGGAGGGATTGGAATGAAGATTTGCGTGCCCCCTGTCATAGAAAAAAGACAGGCAAAACTTATGGTTCAGTTTATTCTCGCATGAAATGGGACACGCCATCACCTACAATAACAACTCAATTTTTTAGTTTTGGGACGGGACGGTTTGGGCATCCTGAGCAAGATCGAGCCCTTTCATTGAGAGAAGGGGCTATGTTGCAAACATTTCCACGTAAGTATGATTTCTGGGATAAATCAATGCCTGTGTCGTTTAAGAAAATCGGAATGTATATAGGAAATGCTGTTCCGGTTCGGCTTGGGGTAATTATTGGGAAAAGTATCAAAAAACATTTGGCAGGAGTTTATGGCACAAAATAATCAATTTTCATTTGAGATATCTCTGAGCGTATTAAATCATTTAGGGCGGAATCTATATCGAAGTTTTGCCACTGTTCTTGGTGAGGCGATTTCAAATGCTTGGGATGCCAATGCTGAGAGTGTTCGTATTCATATTGATAAGACACAAAACAGCTTCTTGATTAAAGATGATGGCATTGGAATGAGTTCGGATGACTTTCAAGGTAAATTCTTAAAGATTGGATATTCCAAAAGAAAAGAATCAAGCAAGTCGCCTAACAAAGAGCGTCCATACATTGGGCGAAAGGGTATAGGGAAGCTGGCTCTTTTATCTTGTGCTGAGAAAATAACAGTAATTACGAAACAAGAGAATGGAAATTATGTCGGAGGGGTGATTGATAATTCAGGACTTGATCAGGCGATAACTGATGATCTTACTCCGAAGGAATATCAATTGGGAGAATTTGATATTAGTAAATTTGCTGATTACACCGATGGGCATACTCACGGGACGATTATTTATTTTGAAGGTATTAAAGATGGCATAAAACATAGCCTTGCTTTTTTAAAGAAGATCGTTGCTCTTTATTTTAGGTTTTCCCTGCTTGATCCTGATTTTAAGATTTTTATTGGAGATCAAATTGTTAATCATGAATGTTTAGATGATTTGTCTGACAAGACTCAGTTTTTATGGAAGATTAATGATCTTGAGGATCCGTTTATTAATAGATTGTGTGAAGATTTCGACTTAAAAGAAACAGGCGAGTTTAAATTTGAAAATAAAAGTGTTAATGGTTTCATAGCGTCTGTTGAGAAGCCAAGAGATTTGAAGATTTTTACGATGGATGAGCGCGTAGGTGTCGATCTTTTTGTTAACGGCAGGTTGAGAGAACGGGATATTCTCAAGCATATTCCGACGGCTCGAGTGGCAGAAAGTTATTTGTATGGGCAAATTCATTACAATGATCTTGATGATGAGGCAGATAGGTTCACTAGTAGTAGAGAAAGTATTGTCGCAGATGACCCGAAGTATAAAGGTCTTCTAGATTTTTTAAAAGATAGGATCATTAGTAAGATTTTAAGTGACTGGGATACATGGAGACGAAAACATAGAAAAGACGGTGATCCAGACAATCTAGTTATTACTACTAAAGAAAGAAAAGCGGAGGAACTGTTCAACATTGTTTCAGAAGAATTTATTTTACCAAAAGAGGATGGCAACAAACAAAAGGTTGATGGGTGGGTTTATAATCTGAGTGGTGATGCCACTTTTAATTTTACTTCATATGCGGATTGTTTTATTTCTGAAAATTTAATAAGGCAGTATATTCACGACCAAAGCATTCAGTTATCTGATGAGGCTCAAAAAGCTATTGAGCAATGGAAAACACGTGAGGCACAGAATAAAACAGCAGGAAATGTGAATATTGAAATACGCCATAATGAAATTGATTCAAGTTATTTGGATATGCAGGGGCTTGCGAACTTGGTTGATAAGACAGGACAGCAAAATTCTTTACCCAATGATGCTAAACAGTATAAGCCTATTCGGGATGCTTTAATGCATACTGCAAGATTGACAGATGAGGCTAAACGAAAATTAACTACTGTGTATGACAATATAAAGGGCAGAATAAAGCTTCTTTTATCTCAAAAGACGGAAGAAACGAATGGCGCATAAATTCATCCGCAAACTCATTGACGTAGAAATCAAACTGGGATTTCTGCATATTCCAGCCAAGGGTATTGAAATGATGCCGGATAAGGATGGAAAGATTCCTGTTGTGGTAGACGGCAAAGATCATGAGTTGACTTATAACGCTAAGCATAAGCGCGTCTTTGGTCTTGTCCGCTGGTATAAGGCGCATAAAACAAAAGTTGGTGATGAGGTAGTTTTCGAAAAAAGCGGATCAAAATATAGCCTTTCCTTTAAGGCGAAAGTTAAGGAGTCACCACTTGAGGATGCTGAGACACTTGTGGATATATCAGGGCTGTCGTCTCAAGCTAAGGGTGACATTGTCGAGGAGCGTATTAAGGAGTTGATCGTCCTTCAGGGGCAGGGATTGTTGAGCGTTTATCGGCCGGTTACAGATACTCAGGGCGTTGATTTGGTTGTCACAAAGGCTGGAATGTACCAGCCGATCTTTTTGCAGATCAAGGGGCGGTTTAACGTGGAGAAGCGTGGTTATTTCTTGATGGATATCAATAAGAAGACCTTCACTCCGCATCATTCATATTTTGTGGTCGGGGCTTATTTCAACGCGCAGAAGATGGAAATTGATGAGAACGTTTTATTGGTGCCGAGTCTTGAGGTCGAGAAGGGAACGGTTGTTAAAAGTGCGAAAAGGGAATGTATTCGGGTTCAAAATTATTTATCGCCTGATTCCCAAGGTCGCTGGTCACCGTTTTTGATCAAGAAAACTGATTTGGCGAATAAGTTGCTCGAGAAGTTCGAGGAAATGGCCAAGTACATTAGATAGAAAAATTGTAAGATTGGGAATTTATGCTTAGTCAAAGAACACGTGCTTTAATTTTTATTGTTTATATTCTTTTGCTTATAGTAGCAAATTTTATTGCTTTCGGACAATTCCTTCCAACGACAGGGGAATCAGGTCTTTGGTTTTATACTGGCTTTGCGAGTATTCTTTTGGGAAGTTTATTAGTTACGCCTTTTTTTACTAAGCCTGTTGATGCAATATCCTATTCTGTTGTAGCAATTATAGCTTTATTGCTCGTTAATTCATGGGCTTCATGGGCGATTCTTGATAGGATTGTATTTTCTATATCATTGGGCTACTCGTTTTTAGTATTAATTGTGTCTTTATTGGCGATTATAAGCAAAGACAGCCCAAGACTTGCTTTTAAAAAAGTTTCAAATACGTGCAAAGTTATTTCTGGTATTCTTGGAAATCAGGCAGTTATATTTTCTGTGGTCATCTTTTTTGCTGTGATTGTTTTTCACCGATCCTCAGCAAGAGAAGTTTTTGTAATCATGCTGACATGGGCAGTAATTGTTGTTATTAAGCCAGAGAACAGGTTAGCTTCTCTGATTGAATATTTAAAAAAAATATGGTCGACTAAAGTTTTTTCCGTTTCGGTTGGAGAGATAGCTGGATTTCAATCTCCAGGATTGGTTCTAGTAAGGCAAAAATATCCCCAGAGAATCCTATTTGGGACACCGCTTATTCTTAAAGATGAACATGCGCCTTTAAAAGCAGGCATAGCATTGGATTATACTGGACGGGATGAAGGGTTGTTATTAAGAACAATTGAGTTTGATGTTCCTATCGAGGTTGAAAATGAATTTATGAGGATGAGCGGTATGATGCCGTTAAATTCTGTTTCAAAGTTTGATATAACAGAACAAAATCGGCAACTATTTGAATCCGTTGAGATGTTTCAGAAGTTAGATAGTTTTGTGGGCGTTGTATCTCATGAGACTTCGGTCGATACTTTATATTTTGAAGTAATTCAAGAACGTGATTTGGAGGAAGGTCGTCTTGTTGAGATATCCATTCGAGAAAAACCGGTTCTTTATCAAGTTATTGACGGGTTGATAAAAGAAGAGGTGGTCTATAAGAAAAATACTTTCGGATATGTCCGGGCAAAGGCGAAGAAGATTGGATTTTGGGACGCATCAAAGAAAAGATTTATGCCTATCAAATGGTTGCCGAAAGCTAATGCCCCCGTTTATTTAAAAACAACAGATCAGTTTATTTCGACTCGAGATGCCATTGGTCATTTCCCCGGAACTAATTATACGGTAGCTATTAAGAATGTGAGTGATCTTGTAACTCATAACACAGCAATTCTTGGTATATTAGGGGTAGGGAAATCAATGCTGGCAATTGAGTTGGTAGAACGGATGATTGCAGAAAAGATCAAAATTGTATGCATTGATCTTACGAATCAGTATGCGGCTGAATTATCCAATTTTATTGATAGTGAAGATGAAAAGAAAAAGTTGGAAAATTTACAAAAAATCGGTGCCGAAGGAAAAACTAAATGTGAAAAAAATGTAGAAGAAGGTGGAAGCGTAAAAACGTTTTCAAGCGCCATATATGACGATCTTAAGGAATTTATTAATTCAGATGATCACTTCATGAAAATTTATAATCCTTCTCATTTCGAAGTGTGGTGTCAGGACAGTAAACCATTTTCAGGTGTAGCGTCAATGGCGACTCTGTCGCCGACCGGAATCACACAAATAATTTCAGATTCTGTTCTAAGAATTGTTCAGGAAAAGGGGATGACAGATAATGCGCGTGTTTGTCTTGTCTACGAGGAAGCTCATTCATTGATTCCAGAATGGAATTCAATAGCCGCAGAAGGGGACAAAGCTGCTTCAAATGGAACGGCAAGGGCGATCTTGCAGGGCAGGAAATATGGATTGGGTTGTCTTCTAATTACTCAGAGAACAGCAAATGTTACAAAAACTATTTTGAATCAATGTAATACAATATTTGCTATGCGTACATTTGATGATACAGGCAAAGGATTTTTGTCTAATTATATCGGATCTGAGCATGCAGATGTTTTGCCTGCCATGCAGGAGCGGTACGCTATTTTCTTCGGAAAAGCGTCAACCTGTGAAAACCCAGTTTTATTAAGGCTTAATGATCGGGATAAATTTATACAAGTTTTTCGGTCTGGATTACAAGAAGAGACTGAGAGCGGAACAAAATAAGGGCATGGGAGTCTAGTTGGGATTGTTAGAAAATAACCTCTTTGAGGAAAATACGAAAGGATGGATAAGGTGGGAAAAAAGAAGAATTTTTTATTGGAAAAAATTGTAGATGTCATATCTGCAAATAAAAAAGGGAAATTGTTAGATTTAGGTTGCGGGGATGGTCGAACCGGGAAAAGACTTTTTGATTTAGGCTTTTCTGTTTCGGCTTGTGATATGGATAAGGATCGTTTTGAGTTTCATGATCAGATCGAATTTAAAGAGGGAAATTTAAACAGCAAATTGCCGTATGATGATAATACGTTTGATTATATTATTTTTATGGAGGTTATTGAGCATATTTATAACCCCAATTTTGTTATTTCTGAAATCAGCAGAGTTTTGAAAAAAGGTGGGCGTTTAATATTGTCCACGCCCAACATCTTGAATGTCGGGTCGCGATTAAGATTTCTTTTTGAGGGCAGTTTTGACTTTTTTCGGGAGCCAACATTGGATTTCTCAAAATGTTTTCCGGCCGCTATTCAGAATATGCATGTTATTCCTTGGAGGTATCAAGAGTTGGAGTATTTGCTCTCTGCGAGCAATTTATCTGTAGAATCTTATTATTCAGATAAATGGAAAGGGAATTTTTATCCCTTATATTTTCTATTGATGCCGGTTATGTTGTTGCAAGCAAAATCAAAAGAAGCGCGAACAAAGAAAAAGGGTGGCGTTGATTTCACTAGAATGAATAAAATACTGCTTTCTAAAGATCTGTTGCTTGGGCGTCATTTGATTCTTAATGCGATGAAAACTGTTTAAGATTAGATTGAAAGTTTTCTATTTCTTTTATCATTTGCGCATTGTTTTCAATTTGGGCGATTTGATATAGCGGTTTGACGGACATGCGGTGTAGGATTTTTGGATCATTGCATTCTTTATATTTCTCGATGAATTCTTTGGGGAGGTTATCGAGGATGGTCATGAGTTTGGCGATCCGTTTGCGGTGAACGTTGATTTTTGAGGAGGCAGAGAGGCAGGTTTCATCCGGATGGTCGTTCATATAAGATTTGACCGTCATGGCTTGCTGGAGTATATTTATTGGGGGCGTTTTTGGCGGAGGTTCGGGGAATGGCTGGTCAAGTTTGACCTCAAGTTGCACTGTCCGCCTGCGATGAAATTTCATAAGTAGTTTAATTACAGGTGGTTGTGAGACTCGACTAAGGTCTCGTCTCAGACCCCAGATAATGTTCTTAGAATTCGTTCTGAGAATATAAAGAATCCTCGATTGATTTATTCAGTCGGGGATTTTTTATGTCCTAACATTTAAAAGAGTTGTGTCATTATTTTCTTGCCATAAATTTTAAATTCTCCGTCGGGAAATTCGAGAGTCTTGTCTTTTTGCAAATCGAGAGTATTGTGCTTAAAATTGGCGAAATACTCTCGAATCGCGCGAGTGGTTTCAGGCCACAGGTTTCATGGAATATTCGAAGATTTCCAGATAATGAAAATTTAAAAATGAGCTGAAACCACTTGGCCACTATTTTGGCATCATTTTTTGAAAATACTCTCGGTTTCATGATCCGCACACTTTGGTCAAAGCCAGATCAGGGGATCCAGAGAATTTGATTATTAAGCATAATACTCTCGAAACCTGAGAGTATTAAAGGTTGGGGCTATTGAATTATGGTTATTTAAATTATTTAGGGCTGTTTTTTTCGCCCCATTTGCACATCAAATCGATGATAGGTAATAGGGAAGCCCCTTTCTTTGTGAGGGAGTATTCGACTTTGGGAGGGATTTGGTTGTAGACCTTACGGTTAATCAATTTTAAGCTCTCTAACTCTTTTAATTCCTGACTAAGCATTTTGTGGGTAATTTTGGGCAAACACCTCTTCAACTCTCCATAGCGCAGCATTTCTTCTTCTGAAAGGACATAGATGATAAGCCATTTCCATTTTCGTTCAAATATAGAGATGGTGTAAGCAACCGGACAATCGAAGCTGTCGCTATAATCTTGCACTTCACGTTTAGCCATATTATTACTCTCCTTTGAGATAGTATATTACCTAAAAGTGCATACTTGACTAAATCAATCATATCATATATTCTTGCTAATAGCAAGGGAAGAAATGAGAGGGGGTTGCAAATGAGAAAAAAATTGATGGTTTTCGCTGTTTTTATTGTCGCAATGTTTGTTGTGTTCAACGAAAAATCAAAAGGAGAGCTCGTCATGAAAGAAGATAAAAATTACATTTTTGAAGAGGGCGTTAAGGGTCCTGATGAGTATTTTACCGGAGATGTTATGGTCAATATGTTAGTTATTGATGATGATAAGATATATGACACTCAGGCCTATGATGTCAAATTTCCTGCCGGTGCAAGAACTTACTGGCATTCTCATCCGGGCGGTCAATTGTTGTTTGTTACAAGCGGTAAAGGGTATTATCAAGAGAAAGGTAAACCTGCTCGGTTATTGAAAACTGGCGATACGGTTGAGATACCTATAAATACTGTACACTGGCATGGGGCGGCGCCTGATAGTGAATTTGTTCATCTAGGTGTTAGTTGCCGTACAGACAAAGGACCTGCTGAGTGGTCTGGTGCGGTAACGGATGAAGAGTATAACGACGCTGTAAGTAATAAATAATGTAAATGAAGAAGGGGTGACTTATGATTTTAGAAGAAAAATTTATTTTATCTAATGGGGTTGAGATCCCCAAATTAGGTCTTGGGACATGGATGATCAGTGATCAAGATGCCGCGCAGGCCGTGAAGGAAGCTGTAAAAATTGGCTATCGTCATATTGATACGGCTCAGGCATATGAGAATGAAAAGGGCGTTGGAGAGGGAATTAGAGCATGCGGGGTAAAGAGGGAAGATTTGTTCGTAACCACCAAACTTGCCGCGGAAATAAAGTCATACGATGAAGCGGTCGCATCCATTGATGGATCGCTTAAAACTTTGGGCTTGGATTATATTGACATGATGATTATTCACAGCCCGAAACCATGGATGAAATTTCATGAAAACAATCCTTACTTCGAAGGTAACCGTGAGGCATGGAAAGCCCTTGAAGAGGCGTGTAAGGCTGGAAAACTGCGTGCCATTGGTCTTTCAAATTTTGAAAAAGCAGATATCGACAACATTCTTGAGACTGCTTCTGTCAAACCAATGGTCAATCAGATTTTGGCTCATATAAGCAACACACCAAAAGAGCTCATTCAATATTCTAAAGGTAAAGGCATGCTTGTGGAGGCCTATTCTCCCATAGGGCACGGAGAATTAATGAAGAACAAGGAAGTCGCAGCAATGGCCGGAAAATATAATGTTTCTGTGCCTCAATTAGGTATTCGTTATTGTTTACAGCTTGGGCTTCTCCCGTTACCGAAAACAGCCAATCCGGCACATATGAAAACCAATGCACAAGTGGATTTTGAAATTGCTGAGGAGGATATGGAGTCCTTGAAAAATATGGAACAAATTAAGGATTATGGAGAGGCTAGCATGTTTCCTGTGTACGGAGGGAAGATGGAATAATTAATATTTTCAATATCCGACTTGGGGAGCCAGAGAATTTGATGATAAAGCATAAGTCTTCGGTAAGTTCGAAGTCAACCCCGTTCGGGTACCCCAGATAAAAAAGGTTATAGGCGTAATATAACCGAATAAAATCCCTGATGATCAATGATTGTCAGGGATTTTTTATGTGTTTGGGAGGCAAATGGTTAGGGTAGTATTGAGAGCCGCAGTTGCATCAAAATTTTAATCCTGCCGTGACGACTAATCCCAGTGTGCATTTCGAGAGTTTATGGCCCAAAGTGGCCCAAATACTCTCGAATTGGGCTTGTGGTTTCAGCCCAAAAAAAATAGGGTCCGTCCCTGTTTATCCCGTCCCTGTTTATCCTCCTGTTTATCCTAATGAATTGAAGAAGTTATGTGAGGAACAGGGCATTAAGCAGATTTTGACCAAAGATAATCAAGATCGTTGGGGTTTAAACCGGGTTTTGGGGTGTTGTAAATAATCCTTGAAATATGTGGCACGGGACACTAAAATAGTGTAAATTTTAAATAGAAGATTTCCCTTGGGTTTCGACCCAAGGTGCGGGTTGGTTAAAACCCTGCTATTTTTTCATCCCCAGTGGGAGACCACTGGCCGCCCCCGGGTTACGATCCGGGGGTTTTTTTCTTTAAGGAGGCGTATGTTGCGAGTCAGTTTTTTGATTGATGGGTTCAATCTTTACCATTCTATTCGGACGTTAGAAAAAAAGACACACTACAAAGCTAAGTGGCTGGATATTTCGGCGCTTTGTAAATCTTACTTGCATTTATTTGGTAAAGGTGCTGTTCTGCAAGACCTTTATTATTTCACCGCTATTCCATATTATTTGGAAGCACGTTATCCAGAGAAGATCGAAAGGCAGTTGTCGTATATCAAATGTCTGGAAAGTTTTGGCATTCAGGTTATTAAAGGGCGTTTTAAGGAAAAGGACGTTTATTGTCATCGTTGCAGAAGTAATATACTCAAGCATGAGGAAAAAGAGACGGATGTTTCAATCGCATTGAAGATGTTTGAGGTTTGTCATTATGACACCTGTGACATCATTGTTGTAGTTTCGGGGGATACCGATCTTTCCCCAGCGGTGGTGACATGCGAGCGAATTTTCGAGAATAAGAAGTTTGTTTTCGCGTTTCCATTTAACAGGAAGAATAAAGAGCTTCTCAAGATCGCTCCGGATTCATTCTCAATTAGCAAGAAGCAATACATCAAGCATTTACTTCCTAATCCGGTTGTGATTGGTGAGGAAAAGATTTCTAAGCCGGAATTGTGGTGAGATTATGAGAAAAATTATTTGTTTATTTCTTTTTGTGATTGCAGTGTTGTTGAGCTCAACAGTTTTAGCCCAAGAAGGCGAACTGGGGGGATGAAAGCTGGTCTGTAAGTGAGCGAATTGGCCGATATTTTTATTTGACGCATGGGACAGCTGTCTGGGGGCATGAATTTGGATTCTTCAAAGATCCTAATGATTGCGGAGTCGATACGCTATGGCTAACCTTCAGTTCATCTGATGAGAGAGTAAAAGAATTTGTCGGAAAAGATGTCGTGATTGGGTTGAATATTGATGGGAAAGAATTTGATATTAAAACGCCTATGTTGAGTTCAGACACAATTGGGTTTACGCATGTCATGATGTTTACAAATTGGGAAGCGGATAGTCAATTCGTCACTGAGATTTTGAATGGCAAACGTGCCGTTGTTAAGATTAAAGAGCCTGCGGAATTAGAGGGGTTATTGGATATCAAAGAGGATGAGTTTGGTTTGGATGGTTTTGTGGATAGCCGTGAGGAAGCAATGGCCATTTGTAAAGAAAATGAACCAAGTATTGATCGAAAGAGCGCTGTTTGGCATTAGGAAACTAAAAGGCAGGTTCGAACCTTCTTGAGCCAGCCGGTGACCGAAGCCCGCCAAGTAGAAGGCGGGCGAGGAAATGGTTGACGCTCCGCGGAAACCGTTCAACCCCGGCTTGCCCTGCGCAGCTAAACGCGGAAAGTATTTAGCAAAGCAGTGTCAGCGACTGAGCACGAAATGTGCGAAGAAGTGCCGAATCGTCCCTGATTCGGCCCACCCCATACTTGTCCCCCAGGCGAAATAGGGGGCGTCAATTAACCCCGCTTCGTTTTTAGACGGAGCGGGGATTTTTGTTGCTTTTATTGCCATGAAAAAAGAAATTGAAAGTTTTGAATTTCATGGTGTTTATAGAAATCGTAAATCCATGAATATTTAACTTGCAATATATGTTCTTCATGGTATATTTAAAACATGATAAAACGTAAGAAAATACAAGACAACATTGCTGGCGCATTAAATAGAGGGAGGATTGTTTCTTTATTAGGTCCTCGCCAATGCGGTAAAACAACTTTGGCGCGTCAATTTGCTAAACCGGGGTCTCCGCATTATTTTGACCTTGAAGATCCGATTGAATCTGCGAAGTTAGCTGAACCCCAATACGCTTTGCAAAATCTTAAAGGTATTGTTGTTATTGATGAGGTTCAGCGTCAGCCGGAGCTTTTTCCTCTTTTACGGGTTTTGGCTGATAGAGATCCGTTGCCTGCTAAATTCTTGATTCTTGGCAGTGCGTCACCAAGTTTGATTCAACAGGCCTCTGAATCTTTGGCGGGAAGGGTGGAAAGAATTCGGATAGGTGGATTTTCTTTGGACGAGGTTGGCAAAACCAAAGCGCAAACACTTTGGTTATGTGGCGGATTGCCGCGCAGTTTTCTGGCTGATAACGATAACGATGCTTTTATTTGGCTGAATGAATACACTCAAAGTTTTGTTGAAAGGGATCTTCCGTTGCACGGGGTCTCTTTGCCGCCGGTGACATTAATAAGATTTTGGACGATGTTGGCGCATTATCATGGGCAGGTTTTTAATGCCAGTGAAATAGCCCGATCACTCGGGATTAGTGTGATGACGGTTAAAAGGTATGTTGATATTTTGACGGGCGTCTTTATGATCCGTCAGCTTCAGCCCTGGCATGTTAATATCAAAAAACGGCAGGTGAAGGCGCCTAAAATTTATTTTTATGATACAGGGCTTCTTCACGCGCTTTTGGGGATTAAAAGTGAGAGGGATTTATTTCGTCATCCGAAATACGGCGCCTCATGGGAAGGATTTATTTTAGAAGAAGTGATTCGGTCTGTTGAACCGCATGAAGTCTATTATTGGGCGACACATCAGGGGGCAGAGATAGATTTGGTTTTTAACAAGGGCGGGCAGATGTATGGCGTTGAGATCAAACGTCAGGACGCGCCGCGCATGACCCCGTCGATCAAACACGCGTTGGAGGATCTAAAGCTTGAGCGGGTTGTTGTCATTTATCCGGGAAGTCGTCGCTATTCGGTGCATAAAAAAGTAGACGTCATTCCGTTTGATGAAATTCAAGGCGGGATGAAAGGGTTGTTTGGGTAATATTATGAAAAATATAATTCGCGTATTAGTAATGCCAGTTGCTTTGATAATTTTTTTGATTGGGTTTATTTCAGGTTATTGGCTTATTTGTGGAATTATTGGTGTGGGCTTGCTCTGCGTATTCTTTCTTTTATATTCAGGGAGAAAGCAGCGTGTTTGCTATTGGATTCAAGGATATAAGAAATATTTACGAGAAAATGGAAATGATAAAAGAGGAGCGATTGTTGCCATCCAAAAAGAATTTTGTTCGGGCAAGTATGCGGATGAAGATATTTGCTCAAAGAGTTATCAGGAAATTGATGCGCTTGTTATGGATATAATTGTGAAAGAGTTTAAATTTGAAAATTTGATGAGACTTTCTTCAGACTCTGAGGATGAAGTTCATGATGATATGGTTAGATATCAAAAAGAACTGCAAACATTGCAAAAAGAGATCGCGGATGTTAAAAAGGAAATATTGTGATCAGGATTGAATCGGCTTATTGTGTGTAGATTTTATATCTCATCGGCTTGCGGGAAGTTTTAGTAAGACGCATAACTAATTGAAAGTATTGAGGTTCCAAAACTCGTCTGTTGTCCAGTTTGGGACCCCAGATAAAAAAACACCCCCTTGCGGGGTGTTTTTTTATCTGTTTGTATGTGATTGTGTGAAGCGGCTGGCGGAGCCAGCCGGTGACCGAAGCCCGCCAAGTAG
>JGI997J19993_1000034_pt1 | contig 72103 bp, 59 predicted proteins | sample Etolagbewater25m_FD_19993 | JGI IMG/M metagenome (IMG submission 19993)
ATATGGTATTCATATGGTATTCATATGTTTTTTATGGGTTTTTGTACTATTTTAAGTATGAAGTTCGACTAGAACACCCCGAAATATAGATAAGCCATATTATAAGCGAGTATCCCATTTGTACACACATTTGCTACGCAATCATTCCGCTATGCTAAATTATGTTTGTTCAACCATTCCATATCAACAGCCAAGGCAGTTTCTATTTCATTATGGGCTACTCGCTTTTACTACCGCAAGGGTAATAAAAGTAGGTCTTCAGTAAGCAACTGTAAGTTTTGAGTTTTATGTTTTGTTTGAATTTAAAACAATTAGTCCTCATAAGGCTATAACTTTCTTGCATATTATTTAAATTTGATATAATAAATAAAAAATTAATTTCTAATAAATTTTGTTAAATTAAAGGTAACAATAAATAATGGCAAAAGCTAAAGCAACAAAAAAACAAAAATCTATGGAAGAGACTCTTTGGGAGAGTGCGAACAAACTTAGAGGTACAGTTGAATCAAGTGAATATAAACATATAGTTTTAGGATTGATATTTTTAAAGTTTGTAAGTGACACTTACGAGGAGAGACGTGAACAGCTTATAGCTGAAGATAAAGAAGCATTTGTTGATATGGTTGAGTTTTACACTATGGAGAATGTTTTCTATCTTCCTGAAACTTCTCGTTGGAGCTACATACAACAAAATGCCAAACAAGATGATATAGCTCTTAAAATAGATACAGCATTATCTACCATAGAAAAAACAAACCCATCTCTAAAAGGTGCACTGCCTGATAACTACTTCTCAAGACTTGGACTTGATGTAAGTAAACTATCTTCTCTTATAGATACTATCAACAACATCAACACCATAGCAGACAAGGGTCATGATATAGTTGGTCGTGTATATGAATACTTTTTAAGTAAGTTTGCCATAGCTGAGGGTAAAGGGAAAGGAGAGTTCTACACTCCAAAATCTATAGTAAATCTAATAGCTAACATGATAGAACCATACAAAGGTAAGATATACGATCCTGCTTGTGGTTCTGGTGGTATGTTTGTACAGTCTATGAAGTTTATAGACGCTCACAATGGAAATAAAAAAGATATATCAGTCTATGGACAAGAGTACACAGCAACTACATATAAACTAGCTAAAATGAACTTAGCCATTAGAGGAATATCTGCAAACCTTGGAGATGTGCCGGCTGATACATTTGCGAAAGACCAACATAAAGATTTAAAAGCTGATTTTATCATGGCGAACCCTCCATTTAACCAAAAAGACTGGAGAGGGGCAAACGAACTTGTAGATGATCCAAGATGGGCAGGATACGACACACCACCAACTTCAAATGCAAACTACGGATGGATACTAAACATGGTGTCTAAACTATCTCAAAATGGTGTAGCTGGGTTTATCCTCGCAAATGGTGCATTAAGTGGTGGCGGTGAAGAGTATAAGATACGAAAAAAGCTTATTGAAAATGATTTGGTAGAGGCTATTGTTATATTACCTAGAAATCTTTTCTATACAACAGATATCAGTGTAACACTTTGGATTCTAAATGCTAATAAAAAGCTAAGAGAATTTGAGCAAAATGGTAGAACAAAAATCCATCGTGATAGAACTAATGAAATACTCTTTATGGATTTAAGACAAAAGGGTGTGCCATTTGAGAAAAAGTTTACGCAGTTTGACGATGCAACGATAGAAGAAGTAACAGGTACATATCACACATGGCAAAGTGATAAAAAGCAGTATGATGATATCCCTGAATTTTGTTACAGTGCTTCAAAAGATGAAGTTGAAGCTAAAGACTACTCACTAGTACCAAGTAAATATATAGAGTTTGTAAATAGAGATGAAAACATAGACTTTGATATAAAAATGACAAGTTTACAAAGTGAGTTTACACAGCTATTAAAAGATGAAAAACAATCAATGCAAGAGTTATTAACAGCATTTAAAGAGTTGGGTTATGAGATCAAACTATAAAAAATTAGGTCAATTTATACAACAAGTAAGTGTAAAAAACACTGATCTAAAAGTTGATAATCTTCTTGGTGTAAGTATTACTAAAAAATTTATTCCGTCAATTGCTAATACAATTGGCACTGATATGTCAAAGTATAAAGTGGTGAAAAAAAATCAGTTCACTTATGGGTCTATAACTTCACGAAATGGTGATAAAATATCTGTAGCACTTCTTGAAGATGACGAAGCAATAGTCTCAACATCTTACACAGTATTTGAAGTTACAAAGCAAGATGAACTACTACCTGAATACCTTATGATGTGGTTTAGAAGAGAAGAGTTCGATAGATATGCAAGATATATGTCTCACGGTAGTACAAGAGAAGCTTTTGGATGGGAAGAGATGTGTGATGTAGAACTATCAGTTCCGTCCATAGAAAAACAAAAAGAGATAGTAAAAGAGTACCACACTATCACAGATAGAGTCAAACTAAATGAACAACTAAATCAAAAACTAGAAGATACAGCACAAAGTATCTATAAAGAGTGGTTTAAAAAATGGGAAATTAATAATTCATTAAAGGAACATAATCTAAATGAGTTATGTTCATTAATTACAGATGGTAAACATGGTGATTGTCAAAATGAGTTAAATTCAGGTTATTACTTTGTAAGTGTTAAAGATTTAGAAGATGGTGAAATAAATTATGATAATGCTAGACAAATAACCAAAAAAGATTTTGAGGAAACAGATAAAAGAACAAATTTTAAAGAGGGTGATATTCTTTTTTCAAATAGTGGCACAATTGGTAGAATGATTATCGCTAAGGACAATAAAGAAACAAGAAAAACAACATTTCAAAAAAGTGTTGCCATCTTAAAGCCAAAACAAAATATGGCAAAGAGCTATTATTTATACTCATTGTTAAAATATAATTTAAAAGATATTCAAGAGTTGGCTAGCGGTACATCTCAAGCAAATTTATTGCTTGGTAGTTTTCGTCAATTTATTATTTTATATCCTGGGTATGATGAAGTTTGTAATTATGAAAAACTAGTTTCACCAGTTTTTAGAATATTGGATAATAAAAGAAAAGAAAATAAGCATTTGAAACAATTGAAAGAAGTTTTACTTTCAAAAATGGTAACTATTGAGGGATAGGTAAGTTGCTAAATTTTTATAAAGGGTCTTTTTGAATCCATTAGAACATGACATAATAGCTATAAATGAAAATGTTAATTTGCATATTCTTGAGTTACAAGAGATTACTGATGATGTTAAAAATTTTATTGATTCAAAAATTGTCAATATTACAAATGGATCTAGAGAAAGACCAATAAATATTGTCAAAAGTAAATTGAAAAACTTTTTAGATTCAAAAAAAGGTAGTACTACAGAAATGGGTGCTATCGCAGAGTTTTTTATACATCTTTATTTATCAACGCAAGGCTATAAACAAGAATGTTTATTTTTTAATTTGGAGGAAAACTCTATTAAAAAAGGCTTTGATGGTTATTATTCAAAAGAAGATACAGAATGGATTATGGAAAGCAAGTCCGGTTTGATTAGTACAAAAGGAATTTCACATAAATCAAAAGTCAAAGAAGCTTATGATGATCTAGATAAAAAATTACAAGGACATGTATCAAATAATCCGTGGGAAAATGCCTATAACCATGCTAGTCATAATGATGTAAATACTTCGCAGGGAATTGTTAAAAATATTGAGCAGTTTTCTAATGAGTTTGAACTTGGAATTTTTAAAGATATTAAAGACTTCAACATTATTCCAAGTGCGACAATATTTCTAGATGGTATATGGGTTGATAATGATAAAGAAAAGATACAAGCAGATATTACTGAATTGATTTTAAAACTCACATATGAAAAATTGGAAGTTATTTGTTTTACAAAAGAATCTTTAAACTTATTTCTTGATTATTTAACAATGGATAATTGATATGACTCAAGCTGAAAAAACAAATTTAACAAGATTAAAAAATAATCAAAAATTTATTGAAGTAATAAAAAAATTAACTTGTGGAAATGAATTGACAGATGAAGAAAAGTCATATATCTTAACAATTGCAATGTTTTTTTTAAGACATTATGAAAATGATAAAAGATTTAGAACATATATTGAATTCGCATATTATATTATTTTAAAATATTCTATAAGTTATCAAGATTTTAAACCACTATATGATTTTTCTACAGAATTTGGGTTTTTTCCTATATCAAAAAGTATTTTAGAAAACAAGCTAATAGAAAATTTGACCTTAAAAGATATTTTAATAGATTCAGAAATAGAGTCCTTTAGTTACCAAAATCAGTATATACAGACATTAGAACAGTATGATGTTCATCAAAAAATCATTGAAAATGATTTTGTAGAGTTGGCTTTTATAGCACCTACATCTTACGGTAAGAGTTCTCTGATTTTAGATTTAATAAAAAAACTAAATATTGAGAAAATTAAAATTGGAGTAATTGTTCCAAGTAAATCTTTAATTGTACAAACATTTAACTTATTGAAAAAAGAGGGCTTGAATAAAAGATTGTTACTTCATGATGAAATGTTTGATAATGATGAAAGTTTTATAGCAATTTTCACACAAGAAAGAGCACTAAGGCTTTTAAAAAATGAAAATGTTTATTTTGATATTTTATTCATCGATGAAGCTCATAATATATTAAAAAAAGATACAAGAAGTGTATTATTATCTAGATTAATCAAAAGAAATACACAAAGATTAGGTAGAAGTAAAATTATATACTTATCTCCACTTATATCAGATAGTAATAATCTTAAAGTTACACAAACTCAATCTATCACTGAGCAGAAAATTCATTTTAATGTAAAAGAACCAGAAATTTATGAGTACATACAAGACGGCACAGTTAGATTATATAATAGATTTCTAGATGAATTCTATAGTATAGGTGTAGAGCAAGACTTTTTAACATACATTAAGAATAAATCTTTAATGAAAAATTTTCTTTATTTAAAGAGACCAAAAAAAGTTGAAGAGTTAGCATTAGAACTAGCAGAGATAATGCCTAGTGTTGAAAATGATATGAATAGCATTGTTGAAGTTTTAAGTGAAAATATTCATGAAAGTTTTTATCTAGTTCGACTTTTAGGTAAAGGTATTATTTATTTGCATGGAAAGCTTCCAGATGTTGTTAAAGAGTATATGGAATATAAATTTAAGAGTATTCCTGAACTAAAATTTATTATTGCAAACTCTGTCATTTTAGAAGGTGTGAATTTACCTATAGATAACATGTTTATTTTAAATACTAATGATTTAACAGAAAAGGATTTGACAAATTTAATTGGAAGAATTAATAGGTTAGATACTATTTTTACAAAAGATCAAGATGATATTACAAAGCTTTTACCTCAAGTTCACTTTGTTAATACAGAAGCATACGGACGAAAAAATGGAAAGATGGAAAATGCTATTAAAAAACTACGAAGTAGAATATTTAAAGATAAAGTTCAAAATCCTACTTTAGAATCGTATGACCTAGGGGCTATAGATGAAAATAACAAAGAAAAAATTGTAGAAATTATAAAAAATGAAGAATTTTTGCTTAGTGAGCCACTTGATGAGCTTAATAAGTTAAAACAGTATTTTATCGAAAATGATTTGCATATATTTTATAATGACTTTAATGACGTTTTAAACAGTGTAAATAAAAAAATTGTGTATATTAGAGAACATATGAATGAATGGAGGAAAGTAAACCTTATAGATAAAATATATTGGTTGTTTATTAAAAAATTGGAAAATTTTGTAACAAAATATGAATTTAAAAGATTAGAATTTGAGCCAACTAGAAAATATTATTCAATGTATATTCAGAGAAGTCATCAAAATACCTTAAAGGAAAATATAAATCATTTGTTTAGATATTTTAAACAAAGAGTTAAAGATAACAATGCTGAATTTTATTTTGGTAATTCATACGGAGAAATACCAAAAAGTACTTCATCATACGATGGATATAATAAAAATGTATATGTAGACTTGTCTAGTAAGAACGATGAAGAATTGATTAATTTGGCAATTGTCAAAATACAAATGGAAGATAATTTTATAAGCTATACACTAAATAAGTTTTTTGAAATGTTACATGACTATGAACTAATTACTGATGAAGAGTATAATATTCATCTTTATGGAACTGAAGTTGTAAAAAATATAGATTTAATAAAATTTGGTTTGAATAGTAGTTTAATTAATAGATTAGAACAAGATGAACAATTAACAAACCTTGAATTTGATGCATATGGAAACTTAATGTATAACCAGGAGTTTTCTTTATTCCTAAATAGAATTGATGATTTTTATAGATTTCAAATTTTAAAGTATATTTCTAAAGGATTTTCAGATGAATAAGTTTACAGAAGAAAAACTAGAACTAGCATTTATAGCGTTACTTGAAGATCAAGACATAAATTATAAACATGGTAAAGATATTGAACGAGATGATAGTGAAGTACTACTCAAAGATGATCTAAAACAGTATCTAGCAGATAGATACAAAGATGATAATATAACTGACAGTGAAATCACTCAGATTGTGCGAAAACTAGAATCATATCCTGCAAGTGACTTATACGACACAAACAAATCTATAATGAAGCTAGTATCTGATGGTTTTATATTCAAAAGAGAAGATGCTCAAGCTAAAGACATCCATATACAATTTATAAACTATGAAGATGTAACTAAAAACAGTTTTAAGATAGTAAATCAACTTGAAATAGTTGGTTATGAAAAAAGAATCCCTGATGGCATACTATATATAAACGGTATGCCATTAGTGGTATTTGAGTTTAAAAGTGCCATAAGAGAAGAAGCCACTATACATGATGCTTTTGTACAACTCACGACTAGATACAGAAGAGATATACCAGAACTTTTCAAGTACAACGCTTTTTGTGTCATAAGTGATGGAGTAAACAACAAAGCAGGTTCATTTTTCGCACCGTATGAGTTCTTTTACTCATGGAGAAAAATAACTGGAGATGAAGTAGATGTAGATGGCATTGCTTCTATGCACTCCATGATAGAAGGGATGTTTGATAAAGAGAGACTAGTAGATATCATTCACAACTTTATCTATATGCCTGATAAGTCCAAAAAAGAGGAAAAGATAGTTTGTCGCTATCCTCAATACTACGCTACAAGAAAGCTGTATGAAAATATAAAACTTCATCAAAAGCCACATGGTGATGGTAAAGGTGGTACATATTTTGGTGCAACAGGTTGTGGTAAAAGTTTCACTATGCTTTATCTAACTCGTATGCTTATGAAGAGTGTTGAGTTTTCAAGTCCTACTATCATACTCATCACAGATAGAACGGATTTAGATTCACAGTTAAGTCAGCAGTTTGGAAATGCAAAAGGCTTTATAGGTGATGATGGGATAGTGAGTGTTGAGAGTCGTGAAGATTTAAGACAACGTTTAAAGGGTCGTGAAAGTGGCGGAGTGTTTTTAACTACTATCCATAAATTTACAGAGGATTTAGAAATCCTTAGTGGAAGAACAAATATCATTTGTATATCTGATGAAGCACACAGAAGCCAGATAAATTTAGATCAAAAAGTAAAAGTCACAGACAAGGGTGTTAAAAAGACCTATGGCTTTGCAAAGTACTTGCACGACTCACTACCAAATGCCACTTATGTAGGCTTTACAGGAACTCCTATAGATGCTACACTTGATGTGTTTGGTGATGTAGTAGATAGCTACACAATGACAGAATCAGTAAGAGATGAGATAACTGTTAGAGTTGTGTATGAAGGACGTGCTGCTAAAGTACTGTTGGACAATAGTAAACTGCAAGAGATAGAGAAATACTATGATGAGTGTGCAGAGGCTGGAGCAAATGAGCATCAAATAGAAGATAGTAAAAAGTCTATGTCAAACATGAGTGAAATACTCGGTGATCCAGATAGGATAAAAGCGATAGCTAAAGACTTTCTAGAACATTATGAAAAAAGAGTTAGTGAGGGTGCTACGTTAAAAGGTAAAGCTATATTTGTTTCAAGTAGCAGACAAATAGCTTATGTACTGTTTCAAGAATTAGTAGCCTTAAGACCAGAGTGGAATGAAAAAAGAGTTTGTGATGAGGGTGTAGAGCTTACAGACAAAGAAAAGAAAGAGATACTCCCATTAGAACAAATCAAAATGATTATGACTCGAAATAAAGATGATAAAAAAGAGTTGTACGATATGCTTGGAACTAAAGAGTATAGAAAAACACTCGATACACAATTTAAAAATGAAAAATCAAACTTTAAAATAGCTATAGTGGTAGATATGTGGCTAACTGGATTTGATGTACCATTCTTAGATACTATCTACATAGACAAACCCATACAAGAGCATAATCTTATCCAAACTATCTCAAGGGTTAATAGAAAGTTTGCAGGTAAACAAAAAGGGCTAGTCGTTGACTATATAGGCATAAAAACGGCAATGAACAAAGCTCTTAAACAGTTTTCTTCTATTGATAAACAAAACTTTGAAGATATAAACGCTTCTATAGTTGTAGTTCGTGATCAGTTAGACTTACTTGCCAAATTGTTTCATAGGTTTGATAGTAGTAAATACTTTAATGGAAGTCCAACAGAACAACTAGAGTGTTTAAATAATGCTAGTGAATATGTACTACTGACAAAAGAGTTAGAAACAAGATTTATATATCTTGTTAAAAGGCTCAAATCCGCTTATGATATAGCTTGTGGTAGTGAAGAGTTTACACAAATTGAAAAAGATCATATACACTTTTACTTGGCTGTTCGCTCAATTGTGGTTAAGCTCACAAAAGGCGATGCACCAGACACTGCACAAATGAATGCAAAAGTATCTCAGATGATAACAGAAGCTCTTAAAAGTGATGGTGTTGAAGAGATATTTAAACTGGGTTCAGAAGATGAAGTTCAGATAGATATTTTTGATGAAGACTATATCAATAAGATAGATAAAATCAAGCTGCCAAATACAAAGATAAAATTACTTCAGCAACTACTTGCAAAAGCACTAGAAGACTTTAAAAAAGTAAATAAAGTAAAAGCAGTTGATTTTTCCAAAAAGTTTACTGCACTTGTTGAGAAGTACAATGAAAGAAAAGAAGAAGATGTACTTGTCAGTGGAGTCCTAGAAGACTTCACTGATGAGATTATTGACCTTTACCATGCATTAAAAAAAGAAAAAGAATCTTTCGGAGATATGGGCATAGACTTTGAGGAAAAAGCGTTTTATGACATCTTAAAAGAGATAGCACATAAGTATGATTTTGATTATCCAGAGGATAAATTAATAGCACTTGCAAAGGAAGTAAAACAAGTTGTGGATGATAAAACAAAATATACGGACTGGAATGTAAGAGATGATATAAAGGCAGAACTAAAAGTTGACCTTATTATGCTTCTTGCCAAACATGGATATCCACCAATTACAAAAGATGAAGTGTTTAAAGAGATATTTGAACAGGCTGAGAATTTTAAGAGGTATAAACAAGGGTAGGTTATAATCAAGTATGTTAGGGGAGGGGTACAAGGTTCGACTTTTTGCTATTTAACTAACTGACAGGGAATGTAAAACACTCGCATACTCCCCAAAACTTCAATAAAGCGATAAAACTATAGTAGTTATAGCTTTTCATAAAAGATACCTTCATAACTACCGTTAGAGCGAATGAGACGCTCAATAAGTTCTATTTGACCAGCATTGGAGTCTGGATTAGCTATATTATATTTTTCAACAGTTCTTTGTCTTGTCCAACTATCTTCAATATAAAAATGTCCAAACATAAAATGTGACTCGAAAAAATTGCCTTCATTACAGTTAATATCACCAAAGGGGTAACCTTGAAAGTTATCGTCATATTGAAATGTAAATAAATCAGCTTCTGGCTCATAAGACAATATTCCAATACATCTACCTTTTGGAGAACCAACTGTTATCCGATAAGAGACTTTATCCATGAACATTCCTTTGTAGAATTTTTATTATTTATGTTTTTAGTTGATGCCATAAACAATAATGTATTTATCTTGCATTAGTTCCTGTAGTTCGCAATGAAGTCTTCGTCCTTCTTTATTAAATGCAATCCAGTTAAAACTTTTTTTTCGAGAATCATGATATGACCATATCCATTCTAGAAGAGATTTATATAGTGAAGAATTTGAATCTAAAACATCTTCAAACAACTCCATTCCTGCAGCCATGCCATTTGGAGGAACCCAGAAACAAACTCCTCCGTAGTCAGGATACATATATAATATGGATTGTTTGAGCCATTTATCAGTTTTATCTTTGTCTTTTAAGTTTGTATCTCTTTTGTGAAGAGTAATAGTAAAGTTCTTTAATTTTGAACTTTTTTTCTTTTTAGTTTCATAGTAAATATGTGGTAGAGAACTATCTGGATAAAAACCATAGCCATTTTTAGTTTTTGTTACATTCAGTAAAGTAATTCCTTTTTTCTTTACTTTGAAGTTCTCTAAAAAATGCTCAAATCGATTGTCAATAAGTGGAGATAGAGCTTGTACAATTGTGTTTAACTCTTTGCTTGTATATATAGCATCTAGTATTTTAATATTTAAGATTTTTTCAAATCCTTCACTAAACTGAAACTCTATGGAATACTTGCCTAATTGTATAGGCTTAAAATCATCTTTTAAATAAACTTCATTATGTGCGAGTTCTATAAGTCCTCTTCTATCTTGTGAGATAGTTATGTCTTTAAAATCTATCTCTAAATGATCTAATACTCTTCTCGCTCTATCACACCTAAAAATAGTAGCCTCAGCATAAATCAACATATCGCAAATAGTTTTTATAGTAGATACCTTCACCTTTTTACCTCTTAAGTGTTTTTATATCTTGTATCATCCAAGTTAGTGCTCTTGCATGCTCAGAAACTCTTTTATCAATTTCTTTTAGTCTATTGTTCAATATGCTCTCAATTCTAAAAGCAATATCTTCACTCTGTTTCATATTAGTAACTTTAGATGTGGTTAATATGATATCTTTTAGTTCTCTTTTAATCGGAGTGGCTTCTAAAATAGATGATTCTTTAATGGTAGATATGTATGTATCCAAGAGATTTTTTTGATTATTAAGCTCAACAATTTTTTCATGCCCGTTAATATCTCTAACAATCACTTCGTTGTTCTGGATAAGAATAGGGCTAAAGACGACAACTTCTTTATGTTTAGAGGTACGTTTGGGAAAGATAGTTTGCTCAAGCTTGCTTTGAAACTTATATTCAACATCAAAGAGCTTCTCATCCTCCATAAATATTGGTTTAGCACGATTTTTTTGTTTTGTTATGAGGTTAAGATACTCAAATTTACCTAGAGTATCTGTGTTAGTGTCAACATTTATTGTCTGAAAAGAGTATTGGCTTTTGACATTTCTAAGAAGCTCATAGGCCTTGTCTTCACCTAGTGAACTCTTTAATAAACTATAGTCTTGTGATGAGAAGACATAGTCAAACTCATTTTCTCTACAGACATCAACATCAGGAAGGTATCCAGAAGAGAGAACCTTTTGTGCTTCATCTATAAAAATTGTAATTGGATTTTTCTTTTTAAGAGTAGTACGGAGATTAAGCTTTTGGTATATCGTTATATTTAACATATTAAGCAGTGTTTCATTAAGTTCCTGAACATTTATAACTATAATTGCACCGTTGTTTAGTTCTGTTGTAATATCTATATCTCTATTATTAAAGTAATCATTTTGTGCAGCAGATATCAGAACACTGCTAAGTGCTTGTAGTACACCATTTTTTCCTCCTATCTCACCATTGCTCTTCATATTGTGATATTCTGAAAGAGCCTCTATATATTTTTGAGCCTTTTTGAAATGATTTAAGATCTTATTACAGTTCTGCAATACTTCCTCGTTTAAAGTACTGTGGTGTTCTTGCAAATATTTTTTGAGTTTACTATCAAGATATGCATGATGATCCTTTATCTCGGTAAAGAACTCTACAAGCGAATCAGGAGACTTTATAAAACTATAGATGCAATTTAGTTTAGGCTTATATTGACTCAGTTTAGTTGTGTCGCTTACTATGGTTTTTAGAAGTTTTTCAGCTCTATAAGATTCATTAAGGAGTTTGTAGAGATTCTCAAACAGATTACGAGTGGCATTTGTCCAATAAGAATCACTTCCTGTTTTTAAGTTTTGAAAAATGGCTTCTATAGCTCTACTTGTAATGCCATCAAGAATATCAATATTTACACCCCAAGGTTTGCCAACTTCATAGACTTTGTTTAGTTTTCCATATTTATCAGCAAGAACTTTAACCTGTGTAGAGAGGTTTCCTTTAAAGTCATAAATTAAAACGCCATATTCATTTTTTATCTTCTGCTCTATGTTTGGCAAAATAAAGCATGTAGTTTTACCTGTACCGGTTGCACCATAACATATTGAGTTAGTAAATGTATTATCCACAATAGGTGCTTTAACTGGAATGTTTTGTTTCAAAAATCCTGCTGACATGCCAATTCCTTTTTAGTGTAAATTTATAGTAAAACTATATCATAATTATAGTATTTATTGCAAATTTATTGTAAAAATTGTTAAATTTACAGAAAGTAGACTATAATAAGAACATATATTAATCATGGAGAAAATAGTCATGAGTGAGCAAACTATTGAAAAAGTGAAAGTAGGTGTCTATTTAAAAGCAGAGACTAAAGAGAATATGAATAAACTTAAAGAGTTTGGAAAAACGGCTAATCCAACACTTGATACTCTTCTTGCATTTAATAGAGAAGGACTTATTGAGTATGTACGACTGTGCAGTTTATTTCAAGAAAAAGAAGAGTGGGAACTTATAACAGACGAAATGTACTGCACAACTGTAAAAGAAGATTTAAAGATCAAGAAATCTTTGGGGAGTATGAGCTCCAATAGTGTAAATAAGATGTTATTAGACGTAAAACTACCGTATTTAGAAAGAGGAAAAATAGGGGAATCAGAAGATAGTAAAATCTTAGATAGAATGGTAAGACTTACTAAAGCTACAGAGTTTTTAATTAAAAATGAGAAACGCCATGATACAGAGATTGAGAAGTTAGAGAAGAGAGTTTTAGAGCTAGAAAGCAGAAAATGATATTTGCTTACATAAATGTTTAAACTAAAAAATAATTAGCATTCATTTGTAGTAAGATAGTAATAGATAAGCTTAAATAAGTATTTTAAATAATATAATAGTATTAAATAATATAGATAATGCACTATAAATATGTTACAATAAATATAATAATATTATTTATGTGGAGATTTTAATAATATGGAGACTTCACTTCAAATTAAACCAAATATTCAAAAGTTGAAAACATCTATACGTAACGAGCGCATAGCAATTGAACTAAGTCAAAAAGAATTTGCTGACTTTATAGGGATGAAATATCCTACTTATAGAGTATTTGAGCAAGAGGGAAAAATTTCTTTATCTAATTTTCTACTTATATTAAAGGGTATTAATAAACTTGATGAGTTTGATAGGTTCATAGATGGATTTGAATTTCAATCAGGTATTGATAATGCTAGAGTAGACACAAAGAAAGACAAAAATATAGTTATTAAGCCAATAGTAGCTCCATCGCAAAAGAAAATTATACTAGATAAAAATATCTTTGGTAATGAGCTATTTTATAGCGTGGACAATGGCCATGAATATGAAGTTTCAAAATTTATCTCAATAATCTTAGCAAAATTTAACGATCAGAGAATTATGTTACTCTTAAAATATTTTGGAGAAAAACGATTGAAACCATACATATTAAATGAAAAAAACATCGTACTTTTAAAGCTATTCAATAAACATTTAAAATATATGAAAAAGAATAAGTAATGCTAGAAAAAACACAAAAAGCTTTAGAGTTGATATCTCAAGATGAATTTTTTGCAAAATATGATGTTAGGTTTGTTGGAGGTACTGCACTGTCTTATATCATAGAGCATAGATTATCTGAAGATTTAGATTTTGCGATGCTAGAGCTTCCAAAAGATGAGATAGTAAATATGATGCTAAAGTATGGTGCCGTTAAAAAAGAACATAGTAACTACATAAAAGACAGTGTCGCAAATGATGGATTTGATATTGATGATTATCATGTGATGTTTGAATTAAATGGTGTAAAAGTGGATTTTTTTGAGCCACCTTTTAATATCTTAGAAAAAGATGTTTGGAACAATATCCCATACACACACTATAGGGATACTAATATTAAATTGGCAGCTTTTGATACCATAATGTATATGAAAACTATGGCATTTTGGAATAGAAAAAAGTATCGGGATATATTTGATGTGTACTATGTTCTTGTGAATGAGATTCAAAACTACACACCACAAAAATTTCTCAAAATGCATCAACAGTACAATATAACTCACACAACAGAATATCTTATGTCAAAGCTTAGAAGTAAAGAAATGTTTCATGAAAGAAAAGATGATGAGGGTATAAATACTTTAGTGGAGAAGCCACAAGCTTATGAATGGTACAGAAATAAACTAGAACAGATGCTAGATCAAGTGTATATGGATGAAATATATAAGATCTAAAACAATCATTTTTTAGCTCCACAATCTACAGGTTGTAGTATTTGATAGATTTAAAGCTTTATACCAAGTTTTTCAAGAGTAAATATCACACTGTAATAAGCTGCAATAGTTAAAGCTACAGATATAAAAAGGCTAGGATAAAAACCCATCTCCTTTTTAATCAAAATAGGAAAAACTATAAATAAAGTCATTGATGGAGCTATCAACCATACAATTCTATTTGAAAACTCCACTGCACTTTGAGAACTTTGAGTATCAACATACATCCATATCATTGCTAAAATTGAGACAAGTGGTATTGCTGCTAATAAAGCACCTGCTAAGCTATATCGCTTTCCTATTTCAGAGATAATTACTATCAATAATGCTGTAATTGCTAACTTAACTATGTAGTAGGCCAATTTTTATCCTTTCTATCTAAAGTTTTTTTGCTATAAATCTCATAAAGTATAGGTATTATAATCAAACTAAGTAGAGCTGAACTTATAACGCCACCAATCATCGGTGCTGCAATTCTTTGCATCACTTCGCTTCCAACACCATGTGTATACATGATAGGAAGTAAACCAGCGAGAATGGCAAATACCGTCATAAGTTTTGGTCGAACTCTTGCAACGGCACCCTCATAAATTGCATCATCTAGTTCTTTTTTTCCAAAATTTTCTTTGAATTTTTCTTTAGCTTCAGCTACTGCTTCTTGTAGATAAACCATCATAACGATAGCTGTCTCAGCAGCAACGCCAAGGAGTGCTAAAAACCCTACAATGACTGCAATAGAGATATTAAAATCAAGCATGTCAATGTAGAGCAATCCACCAAGAAGTGCAAATGGTAGAGTAAAAAAGACAATAAGCGTTGAGATAATATCCTTGAGTGAAAAGTAGATAAGAAGTAAGATAATGAATAATACCGTTGGAATAATCCAAGTTATTTTTTCCATTGCAGATTCAAGATATTCACTTTGTCCTGCCCATTGCATATAATATCCAGCTGGCAAATCTACTTTTTCCAAAAGTTTCTTTGCCTCTTGTTTATATTCTGTTGCAGATACTCCCGCATTTGGAGTTATATATATAAATGTGACGGGTGAAGCCATTTCACTTTTTATGACCGAAGCACTTTGGCGATATGCAACTTTTGAGAATGTAGAAAGAGGCACAAATCCGAGTTTAGTTTTAATCATGATATTTCGTATAGAGTCAATACTTCTTCTCTCTTCTTCTTCAAACCTCAAGGCAATTGGATATCTCTCAATTCCTTTATACATAGTTGTTATTTTCATTCCACCAATAGCAGCTGATACATACTCTAAAAGATAGTTCTTTGTTATGTTATATCTTGCAAGCTTTTCTTCATCAATCTCGATATCAAGATAGTATCCAGCACTTGCTTGGTCTGCAAAAACTGACTGTGTTTTAGAATATCCTCTCAAAACAGACTCTATATCTTTTGCATACTTCTGTAGGCCTTGTGCATCTTTTCCATAAAGTTTTATCCCAAGAGGAGTTCGTATTCCACTCAGTAGCATATCTATGCGACCACGAATAGGATATGTCCATGAGTTTATAAGTCCTGGAATAGCTAAGGCTTCTTCAAGCTCTGCCATCAACTTCTCATGTGTCATACCCTCACGCCACTCACTTTGTGGTTTGAAAGTGATAATGGTTTCAATCATCCCAAGAGGAGCTGGGTCAGTTGCTGAGTCTGCACGTCCACCTTTGCCAAATACAATATCAACTTCAGGAAACGCTTTAATAATTGCATCTGTTTTTTGTGTAAGCATCTTACTTTGGTCTACTGAAATTCCATAAGGGGTGACAGGCATATACATTACGCTCTGCTCATTAAGTGGCGGCATAAACTCCCATTTTAAGCCTTTATATACTGGATACATAAACCAAAGTGAAGCGAGAACTGCAAAAATAATAATATATTTGATTTTTAAGCCATAGACAAGGAGTGGCCAATAGAGCCAAATAAAGAATCTATTTAGAGGGTTCTTTTCTTCTGGAAGGATTTTCCCCTTTACAAAAAAGAGCATAAGTATCGGAACAAGCGTAATTGAAAGAATAGCTCCTACAACCATTGCAAATGTTTTAGTAAATGCTAGAGGGGTAAAGAGCAAACCCTCTTGACCAGAGAGTGCAAAAATCGGCAAGAAAGAGACTACAACTAAAGAGAGTGCAAAAAATATTGGACGTCCAACTACCTTAGATGCAGTTGCAATCGCCTCAAATCTTTCTTCTTTGCTCAAGGTTCTACCAAGTCTCTCTTCTTCTTTTATGATTTTCTTATGGGCATTTTCAATCATAACTATTGTAGCATCAACCATTGCGCCAATGGCAATAGCAATCCCGCCCAAACTCATAATGTTTGAACCAATTCCAAAAAATTTCATAAGTAAAAATGTAGTACCAATTGTCAGAGGTAAAATAATGATAACAATAAGAGAAGAACGTAAGTGCATTAAAAATAGAGCAATAACTACAATAACAATCACACTCTCCTCGATAAGCGTAAACTCTAAAGTATCTACTGCCTTTTCAATGAGTTTAGAGCGATTATATACCTCTGTTACATCTACATCAGGAACTTTTAACTCTTGCATTTTTTGTTCAATTTTTTGAATGGTTTTATAAACATCTGCCCCATAACGAACCATAACAATTCCACCAACCACTTCGCCTTGACCATTAAGTTCAGCCATACCACGTCGTGCGCCAGGGACTAACTCCACACGCGAAAGTTCTCCGATGGTAACTGGAGTACCCGCTTTTGTAGTGACAACAAGTGAGCGAATATCATCTAAATCTTTTACATAGCCTTTTGCTTGAACCATCCACTCATAACCGTTTTGAATAACTATTCGTCCACCAGTATCATTATTATTACTCTTGAGTGTTTTTGCAATATCCTCAATACTTAAGTTGTATCTTACGAGTACATCATTTTTAACNCTNACNTGATATGTTGGAATAAATCCACCAATAGATGCTACTTCNCTCACTCCATCAACACCTAATAGNGCNTATTTATAATAGTAATCTTGTAGCGTTCTAAGTTCAGAGAGGTTTTTTGTTTTTGATGTGAGNGCNTACTNATACACCCAACCAACACCACTNGCATCAGGGCCAAGATTGACTTGCATTGTTTTTGGAAGAGATGATTGAATAGAAGCGAGTTGCTCTAACACACGTGATCTTGCCCAATAAAGGTCAGTTCCTTCTTTAAAAATGATGTAGATGAGAGCATTTTCATACGTAGAAAAGCCACGAACAGTTTTTATATCTGCTATTGCCAAGAACTGAGAAACAAGCGGATATGTACCTTGGTCTTCAATAATCTCAGGAGATTGCCCCGACCAATTAAGCTGAACTATCACTTGAGGTGGAGAGAGGTCAGGTATAGCATCCAAAGGTGTATTTTTAAGAGCCCAAAAAGAGCCAAATATCAAAAAGAGCATACTCATAAGGAGTAAGAATCTATTTTTAATACTAAAGTCAATTATTTTTTCAATCATAACTAATACAACCCATTCACTTGTGCATCGCTATCCATCATAAATAGTGCATTATTTACAACTTCATCTCCAGCAGATAAACCATTTTTTATAATGTATGTGTCTGGATTTAAAACCTCTACTTCTATCTGAAGTGGTTCATATTCTCCCTCATACTCTCCAACTACAAAAGCGTAAAACAGACCATTTTTTCTAATAACAGCAGTTGTTGGCAATGTAAGGTAGGTATCTGCTTTTTGATTCATAACTACACTCATATACATTCCAGGTCTTAGTTCTTTTTCTTTATTTTCAACTTCTAAACGCAAGATAAAACTCTCTTGTTCTTCATTGAGCATGGGGTAGACTCCTGAAAACTTAGCTTTATATGTTTTTGTAAGGGCAGGTGCACTTAAAGAAAATGTATCTATGTTTTGAAGTTTTTGAAGTTGGTCTTGATGAACATTCACTTCTACCCAAACAGAGTCTAGGTTTACAATCTCAAAGAGAACCTGTTTACTATTAAACGCTGAGTTGTTGTTGATGTTTTTTTTGAAAATATAACCATTTACTGGCGAAGTAAGAGTTGTCAAAGTTCTGTCATTTTGTTTTGTACTAATCTCTGAAGATGGGATTTTTAAGAGCTCCAACTTTTTTTTAGAACTTTGAATCATACTTTTATTTTTTGAGTATTTGACACTGTTTACATACTCATCTTTTGCCTGTAAAACTTCTGGAGAGTATACTCTGGCAAGTGCAGAGCCTTTTGTTACATATTTATAAATTGAATCCGCATATAATCTTTCAACATAGCCTGAAAACCTTGGTGATACATCATAAACTTTTGAGTCATCTACCTTTACAAAGCCAAAGCTCTTGAGTGATTTTATATGAGAACTCTCTTTCACTTTTACAGTTTGTACATTAAAAAGTTGTTCTACAGTTGCCTCTTTGGCCTCAATAAACAGACTTAACAAGGTTAATAGCATTAAAAATCTCATTGCATTGCTCCTACTAATGATTCAAGCTCGGCTACATACTTATTATATGAAGCTACAGCATATAAACTTTCTACGTCGAGTGCTAACTTTCGCTCTAATAGATTGATATAAAGAGAGAGCTTTTCCCCGCTTTTAATAGAAGAGGCGCTAAGCTCAAACATATGCTCAACTTGAGGCATACTTTGGTTGTGGATTATCTGATAAACTCTAGATGCGTCTTCAATTTTTAAATGTACCTCAAAGATTTGTGCATCCAAAAGATTCTTAAAATCTGCTATCTCACTCTTTTGTGCAAGAGAAAGTTTTTTTGCTTTTTGAATCTCTATATCTTGCGTTCCATACAAAGGTAAAGAAAAAGCGATACCTACATTTACATAATCTTCGTATGTCTCACGATGAAAGTACCCAGCTTGTATAATTGGATCAGAGTAGATATCCAACTCTTTTACCTTGATATTTTCTTCAGCAACTTTAAGGGAAGCCACTTTCGTTTTGTAAGAAACATTTCTATGTTTTTGTTCAGAGTAGCTATCTAGGTGCTTGTGTGGTTTAATCTTCAAACTAATATCAAGATTAGCAACCTCCATAGCACTAAGATAACTCAATTTTTTATAAAGTCCACCCAGAAGGCTATTGAGTCTGCTTTGTTTAATTCGAAGCTCTGAGAGTGTCATCTCTGCAGACATTATACTCATATGCGATGAGCTCTCACTAGTTGCATAAAGAGTGGATAAATCTATATTTTGCTTTGTAAGTTTAAAATACTTATCTATTATCCTCAACTCTTCTTCTGCTTGCCAAATAGAGTATGCTGTAATTTTTATAGCTTTTACAAGTTTTACCTTTAGCTCATCTAGACTCAGCTCTTGTACCTTTTTCTTGGCACTCACTTTTTTACTCAAAGCATCACGTTTTCCAAAGTAAGAAATTTTTTGTTGAAAGTTAACTGATGAAGTCTGCATAGGCTCACGCGTTCTATCTGTGATATCATCAAACTGAATGTCATTTACACTCAAAGAGATTATGGGATCTGCAAAGTTTTGTGTCATCTCTATCTCATCATCAATAGCACTTACTCTTTGCTCTATAGTTTTAAGAGAGAGATGGTTGTTTTTTGCATGCTCTATAAGCGTTTCAAGCTCCACAGAAAAAAGAAAAATTGGAAAACTTAGCATCAGTATCAGTTTCATAGTGACTACCTTATAAATTATTTTTTAGAGAACTTGCCCCCTTATATGTTTATAGAGGTTTTTACTCTAACTTTTTTGCCAGTTGCAGGAGTTATAAAAATATGCACCTGCCATGTCCCACTCATAGAGAAGTTTACATCTGTAGTGAACTTTCCATCACCTAAACTTTTTACCTCGCTTTGACTCTCCATATATGGCATACCAGGCATTGCAGGCATAAAGACTTTAATCTCCACTTGAAAATCCTTATAGTTTTTATGAACTACTTCGAGATTAAGTGTATTGTCTCCAGGTGTTAGAGGTTTGTCTGAACTTATTAAAACTTCTGTAGCATGTGATTTTGCAACTTTCTCAAAAGCAGCAGCTTGAAGTAAACTTGTTCCTAGTAAAGCTATTACTAGCACTTTTATAAATGTTTTCATTTGTGAATCCTTTATTTTTAATATCTCCAATTATATTGATTGTTTGTGTGATGTTTGTGAGATATAATACTTCTAGTTAACGAGTTTTTTCAAAGAAGCAGATAAAAAAAGGTTGTAGTTTATGAAGATATTATTGCTAGAAGATGACACTGTTCTTGCAAATATTTTAATAGATTATCTTCAAGAAGAGCATGAAGTTATGCATGCATATACTATGAAAGATGTTTTGAATTTCCTTGAAAAAGAGAGTTTTGATGTTTATGTGTTTGATATTAATGTTTCTGATGGGGATGGAATCTCCCTATTAAAAGAGCTCCGTAGTTTCTCAGACACAACGCCAACCATATTTATCACAGCATTCCATGATACAAAGTACCTCAAACTAGCTTTTGAGTCAGGTGCGAATGATTTTATTAAAAAGCCTTTTGATTTAGAAGAGTTAGGACAACGTTTAGAAAATATCAAAAGGCATTTTGGGCTTGGCTTGATGATTCAACTCACCAGTTCACTAGAGTTTAACACACAAACCCATCTGCTAATTTCACAGCAAATGCAGCAAACTCTTCGTCCAAAAGAGAGTGCTTGTCTGCAGTATCTTTATCAAAATCGGCATCGCGTAGTGAGCACGGGTGAACTCTTACAAAATATTTGGAATTATGAAGATATGCCATCGGATGATGCTATTAGAACTATCATAAAAGAGTTACGTAAGCTACTCGGAAAAGAGCATATCGTAAACGTACGCGGTGTGGGGTATAGATTTGAATAACATAGAAAAAAAATCGTTTTACTCTTTTTTACTCCTTTATTTGAGCTCCTCTTTTGTATTTGTACTTCTTTCAGGATTTTGGTATTACTCGGCACAAAAAAACTCTTTAGAGAGTATGACTTATTATAAATTACAACATTATGCTGATAATATTTCTGGACTTGTGATAAATGCACATATGCTTGATAAAAAACTCACTCTTCCAAAGCTTGAAGAGGGCTATTCATACAAGCTTATACGAGTAGATGACAAAGATAATTATGAGCTTGGATATTATGAAAAAGAGGCTCAAAAAGTGTTAGTCTCTTCATCAACACAAGAGCACTTGATGATAAAATATGTAGTGGTCTCTACAAATACCTATCAACAAAATCTTAAAACCTTACAAAGAGATGTAATTACGATAATAGTATCTGTCTTTATACTCATTATTTTTATTTCATGGTTCTTATCTAAACTTTTTATGCGTCCAATACATGAGAAGATGAATCAGATTGAGCAATTTATTCAAGATATTTCTCATGAGCTAAACACTCCTATAACAGCTCTGAGCATGAGTGCTAAACGTGCACTTCAAAAAAAAGTATATGACCCAAAAATTTTGCTTAATATATCTATTAGCACCAAGCAACTCTACCGCATATATAAATCTCTTGCATATTTAAACTTCTCCTCACAAGAGCAAGTTAGCTCAAAACTTGAAATAAAGCCTCTATTGGAACAAACGATACAGTATTATAAAGAGCTCTTAGAGGCAAAAAATATAAATGTACTTACTGAACTTCAAGATGCAAATATCGTCGCTGTAGAGTCAAGAATAGAGCTGTTGTTTTCAAACCTATTAGCTAATGCTATAAAATATTCAATGCCAAATACACAAATAACAATAAAGCTAAAAGAGAACTTTTTTAGTATAGAGGATCAAGGTATAGGCATAGAGTCTCAAAAAATTGATGAGATTTTTAAGCTCTATGAGAGAAACTCTGCATTAGCAGGTGGATTTGGTATTGGTCTTAACATCGTCAAAAAGATTTGTAATGAATTTAGAATAGCTATAGAGGTAAAGTCAAAAATAGACGAAGGAAGTTGTTTTATTCTTAAATGGTAGATAATCATAATACCCTTTATTTTTGGAGCAAGTTTTAGTAACAAAATAGTTGTTCCAAATAGACCTGAATTGTTGAACATGCTCCAGAAGGTACAGGTTGTTAAACTTAAGGAATATTGTGTTTGTTATGTAGTTTTTTTGGCAATTAACACACATTTTATGTGTAAGTTATTTTTGTTTTTTTAGGTTATTATGTATATAATGTGTTTGATTAAACAGTTATCTCATTAGCCTCATAATGAGTTAAAACGAATATAATGGAGATTTTATGGATTTTGACAAAATGATAGAAAAAATGCAATTTGCCTTAATTGGTCAAGAGTTTGAGTACCTTGGTACAACTATTGAAAAATTAATCACAAATTATCAAAAAGATTTTCAAGGTGAAGATGATAAATACAAACAATCTATAGAAGAATTGAAACAATCTGGTAAATATGATGAACCATTAGATGAAGAGCATGCCCCTAATGTCACATATGGTCAAATGATGGAACATAATCTCAGTGAACCATTTTTTGAACTAGAAAGCTTTTCAAGTATTATCATTGAATCTTTAATTATAAAACACTTAGCATATATTGAAGATATTTTAATCAAAATTTCTTTTATGGTACAAAAAAATGAAAACCAAGTAATTCCACCAAACCATAATATTACAGGTTCTTTTACAGATATGCTTAAAGCAGTTGACTATATAAAACTTGTTACTAAAGATGAAATAAAAATAAGAGATACTCTCAATTGGAAGATGATTACTTCATTAAGAACACTAAGACATGAACTTGCACATGGAAAAAGAAGTTTTGTTTTAAAAGAAGGTTTAATCGATGATATAAATAGAGAAGTGCCATCGTTGATAAATAAAGGGACTATTATTTTAAAAAACTTCGATTATGATCAAGGATTAGCACAGTATTTATATGAAGGGAGTCAACAGCCTAAAAATCCAAAAAATGAATGGAATTGTTCAATTTGTTCAGATATCAATGTTTTAAAAAAAATCAATGAAATATGCACTGGTTTTATTGATGAAGTCAAAAGTATTTATACTCAAAAATACAATGTTTAGAGATAACAAAACATTGGAGAGAAATATTTGACCCTGTGGCTCAAATATTTCTCAACTTAAACGTTATAAGTAGTATTAAGCTAGGAGCAAGCAATGAGAATAGAAATTGATTATCTCGCAAAAATTTTAGATATATTTCTAGATTCCGATACGGCACATATAGCTATAACTGACTTTCCAAGGCTAGGGGTTGAGATACTTAATAATGAGGGCTTGGATGAAAAATTTTTATTTCATCTACAGCTAGCCATTGAAAATGGTCTGATCAGTAATAGAGATATGTATGTTTATGGGCTTAAGTCCGTAGGGATTACACTTGGCACTATGGGAGGTGTTACATTAACATCAATACCAATAAGGTTAACTCAGAAAGGTCACGACTTTGCTAATGCTTTGCAAAACAAGGAAGTGCTCTTAAAACTAAAGTCAGAGCTAAAAGATGCACCTTTTAAAACAATTTTTGATGGAAGTCAAAAACTCTTAGAGCACTTTCTAAAAAAGAAATTAGACAGTCTATTAAGTAATGACGCATAACAAGTAGTAGGAATTGTAATAGTGAATTTAGTATTTAGTTTTTCAGAACAAGATTTTATTTCACAATGTAGTAAAAATATACAAAGATTAAAAACAACAATATTTCAAGATATTTATGAAACACTAGTATATTTTTTAAGTACAGAAACAATTGATTGTAAATTCAATTTATCAGAAATTAAACACTCCTATATAGCCGCATATTATGATAAACATTTATCCTTAGAAGATTATATTGATAATGGATATATTGAGTTTTATTATCCACAATTTGATATTTATTCATCAAAAGAGCACAATATAGATTTTGATGAAATAACTTTACCAAGTTTTTTAACATTGAAAAATTTTGAGTATGGGTTTGATATAAAAAAAACTATAAAAATTAAAAAACATAATTTAAAAACGAAAAATAGAATTACAATTGAATTATTACATCTAGTAATTGATAAAGATATATTAATAAAAATCAAGAATACTATAAATGATGCAAATAAAGAAATACTTTTACCATCAAAGTTAGGAGTTTGGGAATGGAGACAAACATTTTACAATAAAATAGGTCATCAAATATATTTTTGCAACTGCTTCAAAGAAGCACTTTCAAAAGTTCATCAAGATGATTGTTTAACAAATCCTCATCAACATATTACAAAAGCTTTAGAAAATACTAGTTTTAAAAATGAGATATGTAATATTTGCTTGAAAACAAATTCCGATTTATTTTATTGTCATGAAATGTATGGCTCTCCCATTAAAGTAAAATATGGTGCATATATTAAAAAACTAGCTATAGAAAAAAATATTGATGAAAGAGAAGCTGAAAATCAAATAAGAGAACTAAAAGGTGTTGCTAAAATTGGTGATAAATGGGTCAATGAAACAATATTATTTAATTATATTAAAATATTATTCTCTAACTACTCTGTTGAAAGAGAGGCTTCACCAAAATGGATTGATAGACAAAGATTAGATATATTTATACCAGAACTAAGTCTGGCAATAGAATATCAAGGAGAACAACACTTTAAAGCTGTACCAATTTTTGGCGGTAAAGAAGGTTTACTAAAAGCAAAAGAAAGAGATAAGTTAAAGCTTCAAAAATGTAAAAACAATAAAATTGACTTAGTGTATTTTACATATAAAGAAAATTTATCAGAAGAACTAGTTGTAAAAAAATTAAAAAAATACTTACAAGAAAAAACATAACAAATCAGGGGAGCTAATAAATTACCCTGCGGGCAATTTATTAGCTCACTTCAAACGTTATTCTCTCATACATGACCTCTTATCAAAAACCTCTTATTTTTGGAACATGAAGCACTTAAATGAGTTTTCCGTGTTCCACAAAGTGTTCAAAATGTAAATTTTACTGATTCTCATAAACCCTTAAGAGTTTTTGAACAGAAAGTGTAACTATCTAATTTATATCTATAAAGACTGGCTTTTTAAATTTAAGAGTTTAGCCATATAGCCCACCAATGTAAAAGCTTCTTACGTTCTTCAAAATGCTTTAGCTTACTATCACGGTTGTAAGCTGATTTAATCTTATTAGGCTCGATATGAGCTAAGCTAAGTTCGATGACATCACTGTGGTGTCCGTGATATTGAATATTGTCATGTGCTATTGTTGAAAACATTGCTCTAAACCCATGTGGCACCATTTTATCCTTATATCCTAATCGTTTTAGGGCTTGTGTGAGTGTGTTATCGCTTATTGGCTTAAGATTAGTAATAGGGCTTGGAAAAACATACTCACTTTTGTGTCCACTAATGAGATAAGCTTTTTTGAGTATGTCTACAGCATGAGGTGGAAGGGGGATGATAAAGTCTTTTCGGGTTTTCATTTTGCTTCCATCTATATCAATTACTTCATTTTCAAAGTCTACTTCTTCCCATGTAAGAAATCTAAGATTATATGGTCTTAAAAATAAGTATGGAGCAAGCTCAAGAGCTAGTATAGTACTACTGTCAGCTCTAAAATCATTTTGATACTCTTTAATGTCTTCTATGAGCTGTTTTATCTCTTTCTCGATAGTGATTGCTGGAAAGTTGTTTTTTGGAGCTGATTTAAGAGAGTTCTGCTTATCAATATCTGCAATAATATTATGTTCTACATAATCATAAGTTACTGCATACTTGTAAATTCTTTCTATATTGTTCAAAAGTCTGTTTGCAGTCTCAAGAGTACCTCTGTTTTGTACTTTGGTAATCATATCAAGTATTTGTTTTCTAGTGATTTTGCTCATTTCGATTTGTCTGATAGGGAGAGTATGTTTATTGAGCATTCCTTCAACTTTAGCATACGTTACAGGGCTCCACTTTGTTTTCATCATTTCAAGCCACTGAGAGCTAATACTTTCAAAAGTGTTAATAGTATCTGCCGAAACTAACTTTTTGCTTTCTACGGGGTCTATCCCTTTACTGAGACCCTCTCTTATCTCTTCTCTTTTTTTACGAGCTTCTGCAAGACTAACTTCTGGATATATGCCAAAACTCATTGTCTTTCTTTTTCCATTGAGTTGATAATCAAAACGGAAAAACTTACTGCCACTGTTTTTTACTACAAGGTATAAGCCTTTGCCATCACTTAACTTGTAGGTCTTATCTTTCTTTTTTGCTTTTTTAATCTCTGTGTCGGTAAGTGGTTTTGTAATTTTTGGCATTTTTTACGGTACTCCATAGTTAATATGTGTTTAGTACCGCAAAGAATACCGTAAAAAAACTTGGATTATATAAAATCGTATAGTATTACATAGAATTTAGAATATCGTCTTGGTATTTAATTTAGGGAGTTTAATAAACTTTATTGGATTGTATAAAATAGATTATTGGTGGAGACGTGCGGGATCGAACCGCAGTCCTAAAACTAATTTTCAATGACGTCTACATGTTTAGAAAAATTGTTTATGTTTAATCTTGCTTCACACAACTTGCAAAGCTACACAAGACGAGTCTCGGGATTCATCTTGAGCTGAGACAGACTCAAAATATATCTACATAAGGGTTATACTTCGAATCCTATTTATCTAGAGTCCATAGGTGAAGCAGCCCGTCCTCTAAGAGGGGGTGAAACTTAAGCTACTGCTAAAGCTGGGCGGTAATTTGTATTGTTTGCATTTAAGCAATTGTAAGCCGTATAACGGAGATGCTCAGTCCGACATGCAATCACAGACTATCAGCTCCAGTCGAAGCCAAGTCGTCCCCAGATTTAAATTTGAATTATAGCAGATTTTTACAACTTTATTGTATTTGTGTTGCATAGCTCTACTAGATACCGTATCGAGTAAGGAATGAGGGAGGATGCGAGTTATAAAGAAAAAAGCTATACAAAAGTTCTTCTAAGACTATTTTTTCTTTAGGTTATTGTTTGTGAGTTTATCGACAACGAAACATAAAGGAAAAAGAGTCATTAGAAGTGGTGGCCAATCTCGGAATCGAACCAAGGACACACTGATTTTCAGTCAGTTGCTCTACCGACTGAGCTAATTGGCCACGTTAAATGTTGTAAGTTAAAAGTGTCTTTAAAAGAACGGTGGTGGCCAATCTCGGAATCGAACCAAGGACACACTGATTTTCAGTCAGTTGCTCTACCGACTGAGCTAATTGGCCGTGCTTTTAAAGAGCGAAATTATATCTCGCATGTGCTGAATTTTAGCTTATATTTAGAAAGACTATTTAAAGGGTATAGCCCATTTTTTATAGTAAGCAAGCATTCTTAGTGCAAGTGAAGAGATAAAAAGTATAGTGATGGTTGCAAAAGAGATAGTATAGTAGAGATTTAAAAGGTATAAAATGAGGCCAATTAAAAGTGCAATCGTACCGTAAAATCCAGTTTTAAGTACAAAGGGAACCTCGTTTAAAATCACATCTCTTGCTATCCCTCCACCTACAGCAGTCAAGAAGGCTAATGTCATAACACCAGTAAGGTTGAATCCAACTTCTATAGCTATAAGTGCTCCTGAAATACTAAAAGAGATAAGACCAATAGAATCACTTAAAATAAAAAGAGGTTTGTTCTCAATAGAGTTTCGTTTATGAAACTTAAAAAGTATGAGGAGAATCAAAACAGCCAGAACAACTGTTGCTGGATAGTTGTGTGAAAAAGTAAAGGGAACTTTATCGGCAGCTATATCTCTTGCTATTCCCCCACCTAAAGCTGTTAAAAATGTAGCAACTAAAAGACCAAGTAAATCAAGTTTATTGCGAACAGCAACAAAAAAACCACTGGTAGTAAAAGCTATAATTCCAATATATTCTGCTATTTCAAACATAATTTTAGTGCTTCGACTATTGATTCTTTTTCAAGAGTTTTGATTTTTGACTCCAGGGTATCTACTGTTTCATTAGGCTGAATTTGAAGTCTTTTTTGTAGGATTACTTTTCCTTCATCGTAGTTCTCATTTACTTCATGGATTGTTACACCGCTTTGTAACTCCTTAGCCTCTATGACAGCTTCGTGCACAAAACGCCCATACATACCAGAACCACCAAATTTTGGAAGAAGGGAAGGGTGAGAATTTATTATAAAGAAGTTTCGAGTCAGAAGAGGTGAGAGTTTTTTCATATAGCCTGAGAGAAAAACATATTTGCAATCATTTTCTTTTAAAATATTGTAAATCTTTTCATCTGGATTTTCATCTGTTGTTTTATTAACTATGTGTGTCTTGATTCCAAACGCGACTGCTTTTTTTAAGGCACCTGCATCAGGGTTATTGGAAATTACTACTTTTATCTCTAGTTTTAGTCTTTTTTCTATGATGGCGTTTTGTATAGCTTCAAAACCACTTCCATTATGTGATGCTAGTATCGCTATAGCTTGCATTATCTAATCTTGAGAGTGATAAGTGCTAAAATGTTTGAAAGAACTGCAATAATCCAAAAACGCACAATGATTTTGTTCTCAGCCCAGTTTTTCATTTCAAAGTGGTGGTGAATAGGAGCCATTAAAAAGACTCTTTTCTTTCGAAGTTTAAAAGAGCCCACTTGAAGTATGACAGAAAGAGTTTCTATAACGAAGATAGAACCAATAAGAAGAAGCAGAATTTCGCTCTTTGAAATAATAGCAAGGTAACCTAGAAAAGCTCCAATGGTTAGAGAACCACTATCTCCCATAAAAACCTCTGCAGGGTGACAGTTGTGCCATAAAAAACCTAAAAGGGCACCCATGAGCCCAGTCGCTATTATGGCTACCTCTCCCACATCAAAACTAGGTAAAAGTAAATACTCGCTAAATTTAATATTTCCCGTTACGTATATAATCACACTAAATGAAGCCAGTGCAGTAATAGAAGGTACCGTTGCTAAACCATCTAAGCCATCAGTTAAGTTGACCGCGTTTGAAGTAGAAATGATTACAAGAATCCATAAAAATATAGCAAAAAGTCCCATATCTAATAAAGGAGATTTTAAAAATGGTACATATAAGTCAGTATTAAAATCAGCGAAAAGACATAAAAACACAGAAATTAGTCCTGCTGAAATAATTTGTAAAATTAATTTTGTTCTTGCTTTTAGGCCTGCTAAGTTTTCATTTTTTTTAATTTTTGCAAAATCATCTTGGAAACCAATAAGAGCGAAAAGAAGTAGTGTTAAAAGGCCGCCAATTGCATACATATTTGTAAACTTAATAGTTAGAAGTGATGCAATGATTGTGGAACCAATAAAGACAATTCCACCCATTGTAGGTGTTGAAGCTTTCTCTTTATGTCTGTCTGGTGCCCAGTCGTTTATAGGCTGTACACTCGATGTTTTTTGTGCCCAGCGAATAAATATAGGAAGCAGGTAAAGTGTAAAGAAAAGAGCTAAGAAAAAAGCTATACCAGCTCGAATGGTAATGTAGCCTAAAATGTTTATGTTGAGTAAGTCATGAAGCCAATAAAGCAATATAAAATCCTAGTGATATAATTTCTCATTTATAAATAAAAGCGACATTATAGTATAATCGGAGCAATAAAAATAAATACTATAGGAATGAAGTTGAACAAAAAAGCAATTTTAGTTATTACCGATGGCATTGGTTACTCGTCAAAAACACAGAGTAATGCATTTTATAATGCAACAAAACCTACATACGACAAACTGTTTGCACAAACGCCACACTCTCTTATTGATACTTTTGGTTTAAGTGTTGGTTTACCTGAAGGGCAAATGGGAAACTCTGAAGTAGGCCATATGAGTATTGGAAGTGGTCGCGTTTTGTATCAAGACCTAGTTAAGATATCTTTAGCACTTTCAGAAAACACTTTAGAACAAAATGAAGTTCTGCAAGAACTTTTAGGTAAATCAGAGCGATTACATCTTATTGGTTTGATGAGTGATGGTGGCGTTCACTCTCACATAGATCACTTTATGGGAATAGCAGATATAGCTGCTAAAAATGGTAAAAAGGTTTTTCTTCACCTTATTACTGATGGAAGAGATGTCTCTCCTACTTCTGCACAAACTTATATCAAACAGGTAGAAAAACATTTAAATGATAATATTTCAATAGCCACAATTTCAGGGCGTTTTTACTCTATGGATAGAGACAATCGTTGGGAAAGAATCCACCGTGGATATGATGCGATTGTAAATGCGAAACCAAAGTCACACTTTGATGCGAGCGGATATATTGGTCACTCGTACTCACTAGGTGAGACAGATGAATTTGTTGAACCCGCTGCGTTTGAAGGCTATGAAGGTATGAAAAATGGGGATAGTGTTCTTACTATAAACTTTAGAAGTGATAGAATGAGAGAGATGGTTACAGCACTCGCTTCGAAAGATTTTGATGGTTTTACGAGAGAGGATTTAGAGATAAACTTAGCAACGATAACTGAGTACGACAAAAGCTTTGAATATCCTGTACTTTTTAGAAAAGATGCACCAAAAAACAGTCTTGCTGAGGTTATCTCAAATGCAGGTCTGAGACAACTTCATACTGCTGAAACTGAAAAATATGCTCATGTTACTTTTTTTCTAAATGGTGGTATTGATGAACCTTATGCAAATGAGACAAGAGTTTTAATACCTTCTCCTGATGTAAAAACTTACGATATGAAACCAGAGATGAGTGCAGAAAAAGTTTGTGACGCAGTGCTTGATGCAATGGACGCAGAGTATGACTTTATAGTAGTAAACTTTGCAAATGGTGATATGGTCGGGCACACGGGAAATTTTGAAGCGGCAAAAATCGCTGTAAATACAGTAGATAAACAACTTGGAAAAATACAAGAAAAAGCTAAAGAGAAAGAGTACGCTTTTGTCCTTACATCTGATCATGGGAACTGTGAAGAGATGGTAGATGATGAAGGAAATGTTTTAACAAATCATACAGTTGGAAAAGTATGGTGTTTTGTTGATGCACCAGGTGTAAGTAAAGTAGAATCAGGTGGTTTAAATAATATAGCACCGACTGTTTTAAAGCTTATGGGTTTAGAAGTTCCAGCTGAAATGGATCACAGTTTAGTTTAGTAGAAAAAATAAAATTTATAATTAGGAAGAAATAAAAAGATGAAATTTAGTGGAAAAAATGTTTTAGTTACAGGTTCAAGTCGTGGAATAGGTGCAGAGATTGCAAAAACTTTAGCAGGATTTGGCTTGAAGGTATGGATTAACTATAGAAGTGGTGCTACTGAGGCAGATGCAATAAAAGAAGCGATTGAATCAGCTGGTGGATCTGCTGCAGTTATTGGTTTTGATGTAAGTGATGAGGCTGCGTTTGTTGATGCTATAAAAACTATTGTAGATAGTGATGGGGAGTTGTCTTATCTTGTAAACAATGCTGGAATCACAAATGATAAACTAGCCCTTCGTATGAAAAGTGAAGATTTTATGTCTGTTATAAATGCTAATTTAACTTCATGTTTTGTTGGCTGTCGTGAATCTATGAAAGTAATGCGTAAAAAGAAGTTTGGTTCTGTTGTAAATATCGCTTCTATCGTTGGTGAAACAGGAAATGCGGGGCAAACTAATTACTCTGCATCAAAAGGTGGTGTTATAGCAATGACTAAAAGCTTTGCAATTGAAGCTGCAACAAGCGGAATAAGATATAACACAGTGACTCCTGGCTTTATAGCTACAGAAATGACAGATACACTTAGTGATGAGATAAAAACAGGTTTTACGTCAAAAATCCCTATGAACCGCTTTGGAAACGCGAGTGAAGTTGCTGAAGCAACGGCATTTTTACTCTCTGATCATTCTAGTTACATTACAGGAGAAACTTTAAAAGTTAATGGTGGATTAAATATGGCATAATGCTTTTTTTAAGCTAGATTCGTTATAATTACACGATTAAATTAAAAACACAGGAGCTATAATGGCACTTATAGATGATATTAAAGAAGTAGTAGTTGAACAACTAAGCGTTAGCGCAGATGAAGTAAAAGACGATGCAAAATTCGTAGAAGATTTAGGTGCTGATAGCCTTGATGTAGTTGAACTAGTAATGGCTTTAGAGGAAAAATTTGATATTGAAATTCCTGATGAAGAAGCAGAAAAGATTGCTACAGTTGCAGATGTTGTTGCATACGTAGAGAGCAAATAGAGTTAACACTCGTTATTTGACTTTTAAAAGTTGAGGTATTTCTCAGCTTTTAAATATTTTTAGTGAACAATAATTTATTTTATTTTTTACTAAAAATATTTTAGAAATTATATTGGAGAAGTATATGAGAAGAGTAGTAGTAACTGGTCTAGGAATGATCAACTCAGTAGGAAACGACAAAGAAACATCTTTTAAGGCGATTTGTGATGGTACATGTGGGATTGACACAATTACTATTTTCGACCCTTCTGAATATAGTGTTAAAATTGCCGGTGAAGTGAAAGATTTTGACCCTGCTACTGTTATGGCTCCAAAAGAGGTAAAAAAGGCAGATAGATTTATTCATTTAGGATTGAAAGCTGCACAAGAAGCAATGAGTGATGCAGCATTACCAGAAGATACTGACATGGAAAGATTTGGTGTAAGTGCTGGATCAGGTATTGGTGGACTTCCATCAATTGAGAAAAACTCAGTTATTTTAGATACTAGAGGTCCAAGAAGAATTTCTCCATTCTTTATACCTGGTGCACTTGTGAATATGCTTGGTGGATTTGTTTCAATAGAGCATGGGACTAAAGGTCCTAATCTTTCAAGTGTAACAGCTTGTGCTGCAGGAACACATGCAATCAATGAAGCTGTAAAAACTATTATATGTAATGGTGCAGAAAAGATGCTAGTAGTTGCAGCAGAATCAGCAATCACAGGTGTAGGAATAGGTGGGTTTGCAGCTATGAAAGCCCTCTCAACACAAAATGATTCTCCAAAAACATCTTCTCGTCCTTTTGATGCAGAGCGTGACGGTTTTGTTATGGGTGAAGGTGCAGCTGCACTTGTTCTTGAAGAATATGAATCTGCAGTAGCACGTGGAGCAAAAATATATGGTGAAATTATAGGTTTTGGTGAAAGTGGTGATGCTAATCATATTACTACACCATCTCTTGATGGCCCATCTCGTGCAATGAAAGCAGCATATACAATGGCAGGAAAACCTAATGTTGATTATGTAAATGCTCATGGTACATCTACTCCTATAAATGACAAAAATGAGACTGCTGCAGTTAAAGAGCTTTTAGGTGGGAAAGAAAATTGTCCTCCTGTGAGTTCTATTAAGGGTCAAATTGGTCACTGTCTTGGAGCTGCGGGTGGTATTGAAGCAGTTGTATGTTTAATGGCAATGAGAGATGGAATTATTCCCCCTACAATCAATTACAAGACAGTTGATGAGAACTGTGATTTAGATTATGTAACTGAAGGTGCTAGAAAAGCTGACTTAAATGTTACTATGAGTAATTCATTTGGTTTTGGCGGTACTAATGGTGTTCTGATTTTTAAAAAAATCTAAGTTGAGGATTTAATTTGGCAACATATTTAGACTTTGAACATAAAATCAAATTTATTCAAGAAGATATTATATCAGCACAAGTTCGTCATGAGTATGCAGCTGTAGAGAATTTAACAAAGAACTTAGATAAAGAAGTAGAAAAGATCTACAAAAATCTTTCAGATTTTCAGAAACTACAATTAGCTCGCCACTTAGACCGTCCTTATGCATTAGATTATGTAAACTTAATAATGAAAGATGCATATGAAATTCATGGAGACAGACACTTTCGTGATGATGCAGCTATAGTCTGTTACATGGGCTATATAGGTGATGAAAAAGTTATGCTCATTGGAGAGCAAAAGGGTAGAGGAACTAAAAATAAGTTAAAAAGAAATTTTGGTATGCCTCATCCAGAGGGTTATAGAAAAGCTCTTCGTGCTGCTAAACTTGCAGAGAAATTTGGAATGCCTATTTTAATGCTTGTAGACACACCGGGTGCATATCCTGGTCTTGGTGCAGAAGAGAGAAATCAAAGTGAAGCAATTGCTCGTAATCTTTTAGAGTTCGCTGAACTTAAAACACCAACAGTCTCTGTTGTGATAGGCGAGGGTGGTTCAGGTGGAGCACTTGCTATCGGTGTTGCAGATAGATTTGCAATGATGAGATACTCTGTGTTTAGTGTAATTTCACCAGAAGGCTGTTCAGCCATCTTATGGAACGATCCTAAAAAAGTTGAAGCAGCAACTAATGCTATGAAAATTACAAGTGCTGATTTAAAAGAGCTAAATCTTATTGATGATATTATTAACGAACCTCTCATAGGTGCTCATCGTGAAAAAGAGGCTGCAGCAGCTGCTATAAAAGAGTACTTCTTAAGAGAACTTACTGTACTTAAAGAGATGGGTGAAGAAGAAAGAATGCAGCAGAGATATTCTAAACTTATCGCTCCTGGAGCTTTTTCAGAATAGGTTTACTCTTTTGTTTCTTCCTCGACAATCTCTTCTTTTGGAAGAAGAGGATCAAACTTAGGTCTTTTAAGTCTAGGTCCTTCTTTAGAAAATTTTATTAAATCTTCAACATTATTCAGATTTTCTTTACAGTTTTTCAATGAAATCAAAAATAAATTATATGTTGTTATAACATCACTCATCGCTCTGTGGTGTGTTGCTGTAGGATTTAAATTAAGATAATCATTGATATATGAAAGACCATATCTATATGAGACTATTGAGCGTTCAGCTAGTGCTAGAGAACATAGTGGACGATTAAATAGTGGTTCTAAACCTACTTTTTTTAGACTTCCAGAGATAAAATTAAAATCAAACTTTACATCATGTGCAACAAAAATAGCATCTTTTAAAAAAAGTTTAAATTCCATCATGACTGTTTTTAAATCTGGTGCATCCACAGTATCTTCTGCTGTAATTCCTGTGATTTCTGTTATATGTGGATTTATCTCTTTTGTATATACAAGTGATTCGTAACTTCCTATCACTTCCCCATTTTTGATTTTAAGTGCAGCTATCTCAATAATCTGATGTTTCTCTAGTTTAGAACCATTAGTCTCAATATCTACTATACAAAACTCTGCATCTTCAATCTTGATATATTTAGTATCAAAAAAATAGTAGCCTTGTTTTTTAACAATATTTAAACCTTGTGCGCTTGAAAGCTCTAAGAATAAATCGAGACTTTCATTAATCTGTGCCTTTAAGACCTCCATAGGAAGTCCGCGGCTAGCAAGTCGCGTAATACTTTTGGAGTCTAAGGGAAAATACTTATTGAGCATTTTGTATAAAATCTTTTACTTTTTTGGGATCTTTTTTCCCGTGTGCTATCTCAACTCCACTACTTACATCTACTCCATAGAAGCCGTATTGTTTAAGAGTAGAAACATTGGATGGAGTGAGACCACCTGCTAAAATTATTTTAGAACAATCAAGACCTTCAAACCACTCTAGGTTGATGCGTTTACCAGCACCACCATATGATTCACAATATGCATCTACAAGTCGATATTCATCACTATTTAAATAGATGTCTTTAGGCTCTTTTGCACGGATAACTTTTATATGAGGTATCTCTAAATAATTGGTAATAGAATCATCAACTTCAAAATGAAGTTGTGCAAGTGTAGCACCAGTTTCTCTACATATTTGATTTATTGTGTTAGCACTTTCATTTACAAATAATGCAACCTTTTCAATAAAAGGAGGAAGCCTTTTTATAATTTCTTTCGCCTGTGTTGGAGTAACAAAACGCGGAGACTTTTCATAAAAAACAAAACCTAAAGCATCTGCACCTGCATTAATAGCACTCATTGCATCTTCAAATGAAGTTATTCCGCAGATTTTTGTTTTCATTATATTTGTAAGCTTTGGATAGCCGTTTTTCTATTTTGATGCTTAAAGACATAAGAGCCTGCTACAACTACATCTACACCTACATCTTTGAGCGATTGTATGTTTTTGTCACTCACTCCACCATCAACTTCGATAAGACAATTAGGATTAATTCGGTTTCTCATTTCATTAAGACGAGCTGCTTTTGGGATTACAGAATCAATAAAACTTTGTCCTCCAAAACCAGGATTTACACTCATAAGTAAAACCATATCTAAATCAGCTAAAAGAAACTCAATAGATTCTGGCGGTGTATGAGGATTTAAGACGATTGCTGGTTTGATCCCTAGTGAACGTATCTTTTGTATAAGTCTATGTGGATGTTTTTCTTCTTCAATATGAAATGAGATATATTCAGGCTTGAGCGGTGCAAATAGTTCAACAAAGAAAGTGTTATTTTCAACCATTAAGTGAATATCTAAAGGTTTAGTAGCTACCTTTGCAACTGATGATACAACTACAGGACCAATTGTAAGATTTGGAACAAAGTGACCATCCATTACATCAACATGAACTAAATCACAGCCAGAGTTACATATCTCCTCAACATCACGTTGAAGATTTCCGAAGTCTGCAGAGAGAATACTGGGTGCTACTTTTATCATTATCTAGCCTTTTATATTTTTGAAATTATAAGAGAAAGTAGCTTTTATCTTGTTAAGAAAAACAAAAATTTATCATTATTAAAGAGTAAATCAACTTGAACACCTTTTTTGTTATCTGCGATTTCAAGTAAACTTTCAATACTTGGATAGGTCCTTGGAAGGGTTATATCTACACTAATTCCTTCATCTCCAAGGAGTGTTTTAACTTTCCCGCCAACGATGTTTACAAGTTCAGCAAGTGTATCAAGGATAAGTTCCGTATCATCTGTTTGCTCACCTATAAGAAGCTCACAGGCTTTTTTTGCAATGCTTAAAGGAAAAACAAGAACTAACATTCCATCCATATCTCCATAATAACCAATAGAACTTGCTATGGTGTTTTCACGGTTTTCTATTTTAATGTTATGGATTTGAACATCTTGTTTTACTGCTTTTGCATTTGTCATCATCTCAATTGTTGCAACTGTAGCATCAATGAAGTTTGGAAGCTTAGCAACTGTGACTTTATTTATCGTACGTTTTGTTTTTGAAGCGGCTGCGCTACTTGCTCCTAGTTCTTCTAAAAGCTCTTTATCTTTTAAAATATCATCCATTTGAGAAAAAAACATGATACCTGAATCCTCTAGTGTCTCTTTAAATGCAAGGGGTGTTTTTTCAAATGTCATGCCTACAAAGCAAATAGTTGCATTGTATTCTGCTGCAGAAGATGCAAGTTTAGAGAAAAAATTTAACGCATGTACATTCATACTTAGCACTTTGTATGCATCGAAGATAAAGAGTCTAAAGCCTACATTAAGTGAGTTGTTATGATATGCAATGTTAAATGTATTTCCTATTTCAGCATCTAGAAATGCAGAGATCGTGTAGATAATTGCATTGCCAGTAACACGAGTTGCAACTTTTTGTCCCATTTGGCCAAGGTATGTATCTTCAATAATTTCATCATAAGCGTTTTGTGCTTCTGCTTTTTTATAAAATTCTTCTTGGGTTTGTGCGATTATTGGATTGTGCCCATTGTCATGTAGTTCTATAGCCATTGCTGCACGTTGGGATTTGTCTTCACTAAAGAGTAAGACATTTTTGTTTGTGTTTTTATAACCTGCAGAAAAAAGTGATGCTATCTCTTGTGTTTTAAAAAGAGAAAAAGAGAGTTCATTGTGATAGAACTTTAAAATAGAATTGTATTTTTTTGTATCATAATCACAAAAGCCTACAGTCGTTCGATTTTTTGCACGTACTTTTTTAAACATTTTTACAAAGCTGTCAAGCCCATTTCTATTAAAAAAGATTACTTTTTTGAGAGAAACCAAAATCATGTCAGCATTATTATGGATGGTAGCATCAATATCCTCGAGACTAATGTAGCTTGCACTTGCATTTCCGTCTAAAAAGCCTTGAGGATGAAAAACGCCAATACCATTTTTTACAATTGCTCTCATGAAATCTCCATTAAAATTGCAAAGTCACCGTATATATCTTCTACATATTCTAGTTGAAAGTCTATAAAGTCGTTAAGTCCTGCTTCATAATACTTCTCTTGTGATAGTGTAAAGAAGAGTAATAGGTGCATCCATTTTCCAAGTTGATTTATTTCCATATCTTGGGAAGGTTTTATTCCTGAAGATGCTTGGATAATTTGTGGAATTTTTTCGTTGATTTCCCATTTGTGAGCAATTCTTTGAGATATATCAAAGAGGTCACTTCCACAAAGTCTTTTTAAAATGGTATTAAGGTCAATCGGATTGACACTTCTTAAAAGATTTACATCATCAATTTTCTCACAAAAAAGTGCTTCACTTACAATAATACTCGCAGGAAGTAGAGATATAGAACTCTCAATATCTTTATCAATTATATTTAGATGTTTTAAAATTTTTTGCCAATGAGCAGTAAGTTCAGCTTGTAGAGTATAAAAGGAGTTTTTATTGAGTTTAAATAGTATCCATTTAGATGGTGAAAGCAGAGTCATCATATAATTATAAACTGCTTGTTGCGACTTAGCGACACCAAGTATTCCAAAAATTTGTGATGTTTCATGGACTTCAGTTCTAAAGCCAAATACTGGTTTATTGATTAACTCTTTAAGATATGCATTCAGAGCTTTATCCTCTTTTGCGATACTTGCTGCTTTTGTTAAGTCTTCTGCGTTTAGGTGCATAAGTGTAGCTCTCAGAGCTTCAGGTGCAGGTGGAATTTTCTCTATAAACTCATCTATTTTATTTTGTGTTATCAATTTGACTACTTTTTGTTATAATGTTATACATTTTATCTCTATATAGATAAAAAAAATATAAATTTGTAAGATATTGTAAAAAGATACATCACTTAAGTTCAAGTTTTGCTTTACTTTGCTACAATTCGCAACTTTAAAATATCATTCAAGGATACTAAAATGGCAAGAAGATGTGCTATTAGCGGCAAAGGCCCTATGAGTGGGAACAACGTTTCTCATGCAAAAAACAGAACAAAGCGTCGTTTTTTATTAAACTTAAGAACAGTACGTATTACATTAGAAGATGGTACAACTAAAAAGGTTAAGATCTCTGCAAGAGAACTTCGTACACTTAAGAAAAACTCTTAAGTCAAGGATAAACTTATGAATCTTCTTGTTAGGATTCGTAAATTTCTAAACTGGGAGATAGCTCCCAAACCCGACCCTAAACTTCTCCCTGAAATATACCCACAACTAAAAGCTTTTCGCCTCCCCCTAATTTTTACAGTTTTCGTAATGTTAATTGGTACTATTGGCTATATTATTATTGATGGCTTTACAATTATGGATGCTATATATCAAACAGGTATTACATTTACTACTGTAGGCTTCGGTGAGATAGCACCCGTTTCTGATGCAGGAAGAATATTTACTATTACTTTGATTATTGCTGGGTTTGCAGTTTTTTCAAGTGCAATCGGGATTTTGGTTGCAGAGTTAAATAAGGGTACCATAATCGCGATACTTAAGGAGCGAAGAATGTTGTATAAGATTGCTAGATTAAAAAAACACTTTGTTGTTTGTTATCATAACGAGTATACAGTGGAAGTTACAAAGCAACTACGTAAAAATCATATTCCTTTTGTTGTAATCGACCCTAGAGAAGAGATACATAAATGGGCTGTTGAGTATAAATACCCCCAATATCTTCATGCAGAACCACATGCGGAACTTGCAATGCTAAAAGGACACCTTTCATCTGCAAAAGGTTTGATTAGTCTCTCGAGCTCTATTGCTGACAATATAGCGATAATTGCTTCTGTAAGACTTTTTGAGCAAGAACATGATTTACCACGTCCTTACTATGTCATTTCATCTGCTGATAGTATGAGCGATGTTGAAAAACTTAAAAAACTAGGTGCAGATACAGTGGTTGCTCCTACTAAGCTTACTGCACAAAGAATAAGTGCTATGGCTGCTCGACCAGATATGGAAAATCTTCTTGAAGAGTTCTTGTACAAGAGTGATAACCCTTTAGATATGGAAGAAGTAGAAGTACCAAGATATAGTTGGGCAATTCTTAAAAAACTAAAAGAGACTCATTTACGTGAGATTACAAACACATCTGTAGTGGGCATAACTAAAAAAGATGGAAAGTTTATAACTATGCCAAGAGGTGATGTCCTTGTAACAAGTGAGTGTAAGCTTCTGGTTGTTGGGACTAGAAATGGTATCAAGATGACAAGAGACTTAATGCGTAAAAGAGTGAAACCAAAGGAGATGAAATTTGTATAAATTAGAAAAGTTGGACTCTGGTGTATGTGCAGCAGAAGGTTTTTATGCAGATGGAATTAGTGCAGGCTTAAAAGCAAAGAATGCTAAAGATATGGCATTTATATATTCGGATACTCTTTGTGAGATTGCTTCTGTATTTACTACAAACAAAATGGCTGCAGCCCCTTTAAAACATTTTAAGGCGAAGGGAGATTTTCAAACAAACTTTGTTTTAATTAATTCAAAAAATGCAAATGCTATGACTGGTAGTGCTGGTATTAGTGATGTAGATGAAATTTTATCTACTTTACCTAGCCAAGTACAGAATCCTGTTATGAGTTCAACAGGTGTTATTGGGGTAAGACTTCCAAAAGAGAAAATAATCAGTGGTGCAAAACTTTTTGATTTAAATCAAAAAAGCCCACACTCCGCTGCACAAGCAATCATGACTACTGACTCTTTTTCTAAAGAGATATCTTTTAGGGTAGAGCTAGATAATGGTACTAGCTTTAAAATTGGTGCAATGGCTAAGGGTGCAGGTATGATTAACCCGGCAATGGCAACAATGCTATGTTTTATCACTACAGATGCAGCAGCTCCAAAAAAAGAGATGCAAGAGATTCTTGATCGTGTAACAGTTACCACTTTTAACGCTGCAAGTGTTGATGGCGATACATCGACAAATGATACAGTGATGCTTTTGGCAAATGCTAAGAGTGGTGTTTACCAAAAAGAAGCTTTTGAAGAAGCACTCCATACTATCATGCTCTTTTTAGCCAGAGAGATGGTAAGAGATGGTGAAGGCGCTACAAAGCTTGTTACTTATAATGTAACAGGTGCAAAGGACAATAAAGAAGCCCAAAAAGTAGCTAAAGCACTCTCAGACTCTTTACTTGTTAAAACAGCTCTTTATGGAGAGGATCCAAACTGGGGAAGAATAGCATCAACTGTCGGGGCAAGTGGTGTAGAAGCTGATGAAGCGACACTCACTATAAAGTTTAATGAGCTTTGTGTTTACGAGAGAGGAAACCTTCTTTTTGATAAAGATATGGAAGTAGAGGCTGCAGCTATTATGAAACTGCCAGAGTTTAACATATCTTGCGATTTAGGTATTGGTAGTGGGGAATTTACTGCGTTTGGTTGTGATCTTGGTTATGAGTATGTAAAAATAAACGCGGATTATAGAACATAAGTTATTTGTTTCAATATTAACAAGAATAGATAACTTTTTAAACAAAAACTATAAAGTAATATCTTGATAGTTTTTCTATAATATCTCTACTTTAAATAAGGACAAAAAATGATTCAAAAATTAATTATATCTACACTCATTTGTATGAGTGCAACACCACTAGTAATGGCTAAAGAACATCACGGTAAATCTGGAGAGTTTTATGTTGTTGCAAAAGCTTTAATGACTACATCAGAGACAATAAGTGAAGGTAATGATGTAACTCTTCATGGAGATACTGGAGGGGGTATTGGTATAGATCTTGGATATACACTTCCATATCATTTCGCAGTTGAACTTGATACTTCATATAGTCAAAATAATGTTACAGAGACTAAAGTTGATAGACATGGTGATGTAGAAAGAGAAGAAGCCAGAGCTAAATACTGGACATATGCTATGGATGTTACATACACATACCCTGTAACAGACCTTATTGGTATCATGGGTAAAATAGGTTATGAGTTTGAGCATGAAAGCATTAGTGAATTAGATATTAATGGTAATGATAGTGGTCTTGTTTATGGTGCTGCTCTTGAGTATCATTTAAGTGAACACTATGAAGCACTACTTGAATATGAAGGAAGTACTATAGAGTCTCCTCGTGGATCAAGTGTATATGCTGGACTTAAGTATATTTTTTAAGTCTTAAAAGTAGGACTACTCTTGATAGTCCTCTTTAAACTTGACATATCTTGAAGCTGAAGCATAGAGTTCTGCTACCTCTTCTTCATTTAGTTCTCTAACTACTTTCGCAGGTGTTCCCATTATGAGTGAACGCGGTGGAAATACTTTTCCTTTAGTAACTAAAGCTCCTGCACCTACTATCGACTCTTTTCCAATAATAGCTCCATCAAGAATTGTTGCACTCATTCCGATGAGACAAGCAGATTCTATTGTACAGCCATGTAGCATCACACGGTGACCAATAGTTACATCATCACCAATAATAGTTGGATTTCCATCACTTTTGTCAGCTTTTTTATAGTGCGTGACATGAATCATACTTAGGTCTTGGATATTTACACGATTCCCAATTTTGATATAGTGAACATCGCCACGTATTACACACCCAAACCATATAGAACAATCTTTTGCACAGCTAACATCTCCAATGACATCAGCAGATGGAGCTATCCATGTCTTAGCCCCAATAGTGGGTAAGATACCTTTAAAGCTATGAAGCATATTTAACTTTCCATAAAAAAGCGAGCGGCAATCTGTTGTACATCTGAAGGCGACATCTTTTTTGTTGCTTTTGCGATACGGTTTACATAGTCTTCTAAAAATTTATGATTGTTGAGTGTTCTGTGTCCATCTGTTTTTACTTTAGAATAAGTTCCATCGCTGTGGAGTTCATGAGCAAGAACATTATCTGCAAGCTGTAAATTGAGCACTTGTAAGATCTTCTCTTTAGAGGCTTGATCTTTGATACCTGTAAGTAATTCTACACGACGTACAAGGTTTCTTGGCATCCAATCAGCACTTGAGATATAAACCTGAGTGGCATCATTTTTAAAGAAAAAAGTTCTAGGATGTTCAAGATATTTTCCAAGTATAGATATAACAGTGATATTCTCACTTACACCTTCTATACCTGGTTTTAAACAGCATATCCCACGTACAATAAGTTCGACTTTTGTACCTGCTTGACTTGCCTTGTAGAGTCCACGGATTACATCTTCATCAACTAAAGAGTTTACTTTAGCGATAATGTGCCCCTCCGAACCTTTTCTCATCTCATTTTGAATAAGAGAGAGGAGTTTTGGCTTGATTTGAGAAGGTGCCATATAGAGCTCGTTGAGTTTTCCTTTGTTACTAAAACCTGAGAGGAAGTGGAAAAAACGCGTTAGGTCATTTGTAATCTCATCTTTACTTGTCATATAAGACATATCTGTATATATTTTTGCAGTTGCTGGATTGTAGTTTCCTGTACCTAAATGTGCATACTGTTTAAGTTTTCCATTTTTACGTCTCGTTACGAGTGCAGCTTTTGCATGTACTTTAAAACCTTTGATTCCATAGATAACATGAGCACCAGCTTTTTCAAGTGCTTTTGCCCAGATTAGATTGTTCTCTTCATCAAATCTAGCTTTAAGCTCAACCATAACAGTCACTTGTTTTCCACTTTCACTTGCACTCATAAGGGCTTGAACTATTGGCGAATTTGTTCCAGAGCGGTAGAGTGTCATTTTGATTGAAACTACATCAGGGTCTTTACTGGCGTTTTGAATAAGCTTGATAACGGGTTCAAAACTCTCATATGGGTGATAAAGTAGTACATCTTGCTTTTCTAAGGTTGTAAAGATATCTTCATTGCTCTCAAAAGGAGGGAGAAGTTTTGGCTTAAACGGTGGCAGAGAAAGATGCGCAAAATCTTTGTTTCCTACTATTTGCCATAGACTTGAGAGATTGATAAAAGTATGAAATCTGTAGATGTCATCTTTGTAAACATTCGTATGACGATTAAAAGAGTTGATAATTTCGTCATCTCCATTACTTCCTACTTCAAGACGAACCATTTCTCCTTTACGACGAAGTTTGAGGCCCTCTTCAAGGATTTCCATAAAATCATCCGCTTCTTCTTCCTCTATCTCCATATCGGCATTTCTTGTTACTCTAAATGATGAGTATTTTATAAGTGAATAACCTGGGAAGAGGTCTTCAATATGCTCTGCTATTAAAGTTTCAATAGGAATGTATGTGTTGTTCCCAAGCTCTACAAAACGCTCTAAAACGCGAGGAACACGGATAAGACCAAAACGCTCAATAGTTGTATCGTCTTTATCACTAAGCTTTACTATAAGTCCAAAACTTAAGTTATTAAGATGTGGAAAAGGGTGTGTTGCATCAATGGCAATTGGAACAATTACAGGATAAAGGTTTTCATTGAAGTATCTTTTGAGTGTACTCTTTTCGTGTTGACTCACCTCTTGGTAAGATTTTATAAAAATTCCTTCATCTTCAAGCTTTTTTAAAATACCATTCATGCAGTGTTCTATAACTTGCTGCTCTTGGTGAAGATACGTACGGATTTCACGAAGTTGTTGCAGTGGAGTCAGTCTATCTGCTCCTGAGACTATAATCCCAGCTGAGAATAGTTTTTTTAGTCCTGCGACACGAATCATATAAAACTCATCAAGATTTGTTCCATAAATAGCTAAAAACTTAAGGCGTTCTAAAAGTGGTAGAGACTCATCTTGTGCTTGCTTGAGTACTCTTGTGTTAAATTGAAGCCATGAGAGTTCACGGTTGTTATAAAGTTTAGGATTTTTTAGGTTTAGCATAAAAAATAGACCCTCCAGAATTGTTTAAAAAATATTTTTTATTATTATAACTAGAAAGTTATTACTATTTGATTACACCTGAACCTTTGTAGTTTGCAGAGTGGTAAATAGTAACTCCATTTTTTCGTGCATAGTACTTTAATAGTAGGTTTTGCAGTGTTGGTTCAATAGAAGGAGTAAACCAAGCATTGTTACTTGTCGCGATAATATATTGGACATCCTCGCCCTCATAAAGCTCTTGACAAGTTGCCTCATAACAGATGGCGTTTCTGAACTTTATGCCCTTAATGATAAAGTCAGTTGGCTCTTGTGCAGTTATAAAATCACTCGCTCCACTAAAAAATGTATCATTGATAAACTTACGTGCAAACGCGGGTAGAGGTATATACTCCCCAAAGGGTACAAGTATAAGTTTTTTAGCTATTTTATACTTTCCATCTTCAAACAGATAGGTAACGTTGTAGTTTTTATTGTCCTCTATAAGTAAGGTTCCAGCAACAATAGCTATCTCATGTGATGCGATTAAGAGTTCGTTCATAAGCTTAGGGTTTTTGTTCATGTAAAGAGGAAAAACAGATTCTGGAAAAACAACTACTTCATAAGCCTCATTTTTTGCTTTTTGTATCTCTTCAAACAACATACTTACTGTTGGCATAAGAGCTTCTCTTTTCCATTTGTAGTCTTGTTTGATGTCGGTTGTGATAAGTTTGATTTTTAAGGGTGCATCTGCTTGTTTTTCATAACCATAGTTAAACGCAAGGAGTAAAAGTAAAAGAGGAGTGTATTTGTAGCGTTTACTCAAAAGAGATGGCAGAGAGAGTGAGGCCAATATAAGAGCTAGTTGCCATTTGAAAATTCCGAGATAACTCTCAACAAAAATAAGCTCTATCTGTAACCAGTTCCAATCAAAGGGTTCAACAAAACTAAGACCAAAGAGTAAAAATGCCCTTATATAAGGCTTGTCTGTGAAGTAAAGTGGAAGAAAAAAAAGTAGATAAACAAAACCAAACGCAAGCGTGATGATAGGTGTCATATAACCTACACCTTGATACTCAAAGCTATAACCAATCCAGTAAAACCAAAAAAGACCTACAAAAAATCCAGCATAAATAATAGCTTTTTTAGGAATATACAAAAAGAGTGCTAAGGCCAAAAGACCAAAGAGAGTGTTTATCAGTTTATTTGTGAGATTAAACTCTGCAAAATAGATAAAAGCACTAAAAAAAGTTGCTGTTAGGAGACCAAGTAAGATATGTTTGATAAGAGTGTTCATAAGTGAAATTGTACTCAATTTAGACTATTATTAGTATAGTTTTTGTATAATCGCCACAATTTTACCATATAAGGAAGTTTGAAGATGGAAATAATCTCTCAGCTATTACCGTTCGTATTTTTAATTGCAATTATGTATTTTGTAATTATTCGCCCACAACAAAAAGAGGCTAAAGCAAAAAAAGCTATGATTGAAGCACTTAAAAAAGGTGACAAAGTTATAACAAATGGTGGTTTTATAGTAGTTATTCATAAAGTTGAAGAGCAATTTTTAACGATTAAAATGAATGATGATGTTACAGCTAAAATCACAAAAGACTCTATTGCGAAGAAGTACGAGGATGAAGCTTAATTATCGCATAGTCATTTTCGCATTAGCGATAGTTTTTGGTGTTTTTTTCTCACTCCCTTCTCTCCTACAAACAGAAGGTGGCAAAAAAGTCACTTTAGGACTTGACCTTCAAGGTGGACTTCACATGCTTCTTGGTGTAAAAACTGAGGAAGCTACAAAGAGTCGTATAAAGTCAATTGCGGCAAGTATCAAACACTATACAGAACGAAATGATATTCTTATTGATGGACTTACTTTTGATGAGACTACTATAAAGTTTGAGTATCTTGATAGTGATGACGCAAACAAAATCAATGATTTTTTATCTAAGATTGAGGGTGCAAAACTTACAAATGAAGCACAGATTATATCTCTTTCATTAACACAAGAAGAGATACTTAAAACAGAAAAAGAAGCTGTTGATCAAGCTATAGAAACAATAAGAAATAGACTTGATCAGTTTGGTCTTGCTGAACCTGTTGTAGCTCGTCAGGGTGAAGAGAAGATTTTAGTACAGCTCGCTGGTATCAAAACGCAAGAAGAAGAGCAGCGTGCTCGTGAGCTAATTTCACGTGCGGCAAAGCTTGAACTTATGGCTGTTGATGAAGATAGAAATGCTCGCATTTATAACATGAGTGATGCAGATGCTGCAGCTTATGGTGACATTATCTTACCAGATGTGAAAAATCCTGAGATTAAGTATCTTGTTCGTGAAATTCCTATTTTAGATGGTGGAATGCTCACCGATGCTTCTATGGGCTTTGATCAAAACAACCGTCCACTCATTAACTTTAAGTTAAACGCAGAGGGTGCTGAAATATTTGGTGATTTTACTGGTCGTAGTGTTGGAAAACGCCTAGCTGTTGTGTTGGATGGTAAGGTTTACTCTGCACCAAACATTAATGAACGCATCGGTGGTGGTAGTGGTCAGATATCTGGAAACTACACAGTTATGGAAGCAAAAGATTTAGCTATTGCTCTACGTTCTGGAGCACTTTTAGCACCAATTTATCTGATGGAGAAACGCTCAGTTGGTCCTAGTCTTGGAGCTGACAGTATTCGTGCATCTTTAGTTGCTCTTATTGGTGGTTTTGTTCTTGTTATCATTTTTATGGTGGTTTACTACCGTTTAGCAGGTCTTATCGCTAACATTGCACTTTTGGCAAATCTTTTCATTCTATTAGCAGTTATGAGTCTTTTTGGAGCAACATTAACACTACCAGGTATGGCGGGTATAGTCCTCACAGTCGGGATGGCAGTCGATGCTAATGTTATTATCTCTGAGCGTATTCGTGAGCTTATTTACGAAGGGAAGTCTATGCATAAAGCGATTGAGGATGGATATTCAAACGCAATGCGAGCTATTTTAGATGCAAATATCACGACACTTATCGCTTCTGTGGTTCTTTATGCTTATGGAACTGGAGCAATTAAGGGTTTTGCTATTACTATGAGTATAGGTATTCTAGCTTCAATGCTTACGGCAATACTTGGAACACATGGCGTTTACCAGATGCTTGAGAGTAAAATTACAAAAAGTAAAAACAACCGTTTATGGTTTGGGATTAAAGGATAATCATGGAATTTTTTAAATATACAAGAACCTTTAATTTTATGGGAAAATCAAAGTTCGCTATGGTTTTTTCTATTTTTTTAGTACTCGCTTCATATGCTCTTTTAGCAACTAAGGGACTAAACTATGGTGTTGACTTTGCTGGTGGAACTGTTGTTCAAGTGAAGTATGATACAACAGCACCAATAGATGCAATGCGTGAAAAACTAAAATCCAATGTACTTTTTGATGGTGCTTCTATTAGTGAGTTTGGTTCACCCGATGAGGTTGTTATGCGTATGAAAACAACTACTGGAAATGTTACAACAGACATTGGTGATGTGACACGCGAGGCACTTAAGGGAACAGGAAACTATGAGATTCGTAGAGTTGATATAGTGGGACCAACAGTTGGTGCTGAGCTTAAAGAAAAAGGAATAATGTCCCTTGTTTTAGCGACTATAGGTATCTTAATATATGTAGCATTTAGATTTGAGTGGCGTTTTGCTGTTGCGTCTATAGTTGCACTTGTACATGATGTTTCTATCGCTCTTGGTGCGATTACCTTAGTTGGTCTTGATGTTAATCTTGATGTGCTTGCCGCACTTCTTACTCTGCTTGGGTACTCACTCAACGATACTATTATAGTTTTTGACCGTATCCGTGAGGGTGTAACTAACTCAAAAAATACAAATTTAGAGTCTATTATTAATGAGTCGGTCACAAGAACATTAGCACGTACAACACTTACTTCACTTACAACTTTCTTTGTTGTGTTTACACTCTTTATGTTTGGTGGAGAGATTATTCATGCATTTGCATTTACATTACTTGTTGGTGTAATTGTAGGTACATACTCTTCAGTATTTGTTGCTTCGCCTATCTTGCTCTGGTTTGGTTTTGATGTTAAAAACTACCATTCAAAACTAGCAGCTAAAGCAAAACAAGCAGCAGAGAAAGAGAAAATGCGTCAACAGTTTGAATCTGGAGTGATGTAATTTCGCTATAATTTAAACTGAAATTTTAGTGTTTAGTATGTTACTAAAGCGAGTTTAAGGCACATCAGTGCCATGAGCTTCCTGCTGAAGGAAACTAAGCGTTAGCGTAGATGAGGGAATTATTTCCCTCGTCGTGATTAGAAATAGGGGAAAGGTTCCCTTGAATTTATAGAATAAATTAAAAGGAAATTGTATGGATTGGGGTAAAGTAATATATGTGTTCTTCTCATTAATGAGTCTAACATCAATAGCGGGTTTTTTGTATGAAAATACAGCGACTTCGTTATTTGTAGCGGCAAGTGTAAACTTAATAAGTACGATTTTAAAAATTGGGGTAAGAAACTTACTTTCTGCTGAACTTTTAGCATCGTCTTTAGTTGCGGATCTACACCTAATACCAGCATTCGTATTTTTAGTGATTGTTGGAGATGACAGTTGGGCTATTGCACTTGCAATAGGTGCATTAATCGCAAATATTTTCTCAATGGGGCTCGTTTACATAGAGAGTTCTAAAACACACGAAGAGTATTAAAATCATTAAAGCTTGACTCCTTTTGGAGTCAATGAAATAAATATAAAAAATTGATACAAGAAGAACTTGTATGACTCTTTTATATGAAAGAATTTTGTAGTAGGAAAGTTAATTGGAATATTGTTCATCAGAGATAGAAAAAAAATGGCAAGAGTATTGGAAAAAAAACGATAGTTTTGAACCAAGCGAAGATTTTTCATTAGAGAAAAAGTACATCCTTAGTATGTTCCCTTTCCCAAGTGGGCGTTTACATATGGGACATGTAAGAAACTACTCAATTAGTGATGCATTTGCACGTTTTCACCGTCAACAAGGTAAAAATGTACTTCATCCTATTGGTTTTGATAGTTTTGGTATGCCTGCTGAAAACGCAGCTATTAAAAATGGTTCACACCCAAAAGGGTGGACTTATGACAACATAGATTATATGAAAAATGAGTTTTACTCTTTAGGTTTCTCTTTTTCTCGTAAACGCGAGATGGCTACTTCTGATGAGTTATATACAAAGTTTGAGCAAGGCTTTGTTATAGATATGTTTAACAAGGGACTTTTGTACCGCGAAAAAGGTATGCTTAACTGGTGTCCACACGATCAGACTGTTTTGGCAAATGAACAAGTTGTAGATGGCTGTTGTTGGAGATGTGACACTCCTATCGTTAAAAAAGATATGAATCAGTACTACTTTAAGATTACAGCGTATGCAGATGAACTCTTAGATGATTTGAAAAAACTTGAAGATGGTTGGCCTAAACAAGTGCTTACTATGCAAGAGAACTGGATAGGAAAGTCAAATGGTTTGGCGTTTGACCTCGCGTTTGATGATGCGAGTAAGACAAAGCTAAACGCTGCGTTTGATGGTTTTGACGTTTTTACAACACGACCTGATACTATCTATGGCATTTCTTATACTGCTCTTGCACCTGAACACAAAATAGTAACTTATATGATAGAGAACGAACTTTTGGATCAAGACGTAATCGATCAAATCCAAAGTATGAAAAACACATCTTCTATAGATAGACAAAAAGTAAAACTAGGACTTCCTCTTGGTCTTGATGTTCTACATCCTCTTACAGGGAAATCTGTTCCTGTTTGGATAGCTAACTTTGTTCTTATGGATTATGGAAGTGGGGCAGTTATGGCTGTTCCTGCACATGATGAGAGAGATTACGACTTTGCTAAGAAGTATAATCTTCCTATAACTGCTGTTATTAAACCATTTGAGGGTGAGTCTGATGTAAGTGAGGCTGCGTTTACTGAAGTTGGAGAGCTTTTTAACTCTGGTGAATTTGATGGAATGAACTCTAAAAAGTCTCAGTATAACATCATCAAACTTTTTGAAGAAAAAGAGATTGGTAAGAAAACGACAAACTATAAACTCAAAGATTGGGGTGTGAGTCGTCAACGCTACTGGGGAGCTCCTATTCCTTTTGTACATTGTGAGGATTGTGGAATTGTGATGGAGAAAAAAGAAAATCTCCCAATTGCACTTCCTGAAGACGTACAGATTACAGGTGAGGGAAATCCACTAGAAAATCATCCAACATGGAAACATTGTAAATGCCCATCTTGTGGGAAAGATGCAGTTCGTGAGACAGATACTATGGATACTTTTGTAGAGTCATCATGGTATTTCCTACGTTTTTGTGCATCAGAAGCAAACTGGGAGAAAGAGGCTTTCTCAAGTGAACAGATTAAGTACTGGATGGGAGTTGACCACTATATTGGTGGGATTGAGCATGCTATTCTTCACCTACTTTATGCAAGATTTTTTACTAAGGTTTTCCGTGATTTAGGTTACTTAGAGTTTGATGAGCCTTTTGAGAGACTTCTAACACAAGGAATGGTTCTTAAAGATGGTGCAAAAATGTCAAAGTCTAAAGGAAACACTGTAGACCCAGATGCCATCATCGCAAAATATGGAGCAGATACAGCAAGACTTTTCATCCTTTTTGCCGCTCCTCCTACACAAGAGTTAGAGTGGAACGATAGTGGTGTTGAAGGTGCTTACAAGTTTATAAAAAGATTTGCAGATAGAAGCTCAAACATTGTAACAACTCAGACAAAGCCAGAGATAAACCATGCTTCTTTAAATAAAGAAGAGAAGTTTGCTCGTAAAAAAGTATATGAGGCTCTTGTTCGTGCAAATGAAGTCTATGAAGAGCGTTATACATTTAACACTATGATAGCGGGTGTTATGGAAGCGATGAATGCACTAAACGCACAATCAAACGCAGATGTTTGGAGTGAGGGTTATTGGATTTTAGCTTCTATTATGGAGCCTGTTATTCCACATATTTGTTGGGAGATTTCAAACACTTACTTCTCATTAAATAACCTTACTCTTCAAGATGTTATTGAAGAGGTTTTTGTTGAAGATAGCATTATGCTTGGTATCTCTATAAACGGTAAACGCAGAGGTGAAGTGGAAGTTGCAATAGATGCTTCAAAAGAGGATATATTAACTGCGGCAAAAGAAGTTGTATCAAAATGGCTTGAGGGTAAAGAGATAGTAAAAGAGATTGTAGTTCCAAAAAAACTTGTAAATATCGTGATTAAGGGCTAAAATGTTTTCTTACTCACATGCTTTTACAAAACTATTTTTGAGTTTTTTACTCATCTTTTTTGTCTCTTGTGGGTATAAACCAAGCTCAAAATATGCCCGTAGTGTTGTGGGTGAAAAAGTAAGTACTAGTATTATTATCTCAGCACAAGATCCTGAAAATACTGTGGTTATTAAAGATGCTGTTGATTCTGCTATTATTAAAGTGTTTCAAGCCTCTTTGGTACCTAGAAATTATGGAGATTCTCATCTTGAGTTTAGTATATCACCTCCTACGTACTCTCCTATTCAGTATGATTCAAATGGTTATATTATAGGTTATCGTGCTACAATTATCTTAAGTATTTTAAGATTTACAAAAGATAGACAGAAGCGTTACACTACAAAAGGTACATACGATTTTACTATTGATGCAAATGCAGTCGTTACAGACCAGCAAAGATTTGATGCTATTGAAGAGAGTGCAACAAAAGCAATCGCTTCGTTTGTCGCTCAAATTTCAGCTGAAGGTTCTAGAAAAGATAAGGAGTAATTGGTGACAATCCAAGCTATTATTAACAATGCAGTAAAAAGGTTAAAGCTCGAGGGAAAACTACTCACTCCAGACTTTTATGCTGAGGCTTTTTGTAAAGAAGCTACTAAAGCTGGTATGCAAGTAGAAGATTGTAACCATATACAAAAATTTTCTCAAAGTTTAAATAAAGAGTTTCAAAAAGATTTAGCAAACTATAGAATCAAGACTATGTCAGAGTTAGTGCGTTTTTTAATCTCTAAGTTAAACCGTACGAACTCTTCGAAGTGTTCTGAAATGTTAGAATCACAAACACTCCTTACAAAAAGAATCCTGCAAGTTGTTGAAGTCTTACATAATGCAGAAGCATCACAGCTTGCTCAGAAGAGTTTAGAACTTTTAGACTCTCCTGCTAAAGCAGAGCAGATTGATCAGTTTAGACAAAGATGGGTCAACTTTATTACTACATATGACGATACATTTTTGCAAACACTCAGTACTCTTGGTTCAGTAGATACAACAAATCTGAAAGAGACTGTTTTAAATTTAAACATTTCAAACAAAAGCGAAACACTTGATGGTAATGTTGACTTAGAAAAGATCTCGAAACTACTTGTAGCTTCTTTTGTCCCTTCAATTGCTTCGAGTGTAAATGATAAGATTGCAGATGTAAGTGATAAGATTAGAAATAACCCTGAACTCTTAGAGAGTGTTGGCATAGAAAATGAGATTAAATCCGCTATCTCACTTAGAATAGCACTCGATAAAGAGAGCGTAAATGAGATGATTAAATCTATTGATGGCGTTTTAGACAAACTCTCTTTACGTTTGATAGATATGATAGAAAGTTCAGACTCCTCTACAAAAGAGATACAAAATATAAAACAAGAACTTGAATCATACAGTGTTGATTCAACTACAGATTTTAAAGCAGCACATAAAAAACTTTTTACAATTGCTGTTGCATTAGAAGAGAATACACAACTCTTAAGTAAAGACCTCATAGGACACTCTGAAGAAGTTAAGGCCTTGAGTGTTCGAGTAAATAAATTAGAACAAGAGCTAGAAGCTGCAAAAAAAGAGTCTAAGGAAGATTTTTTAACAAAGCTATATAACAAACGTGCACTTGATGAGTTTATGGAAATGAAAGAGGCTGAATACCAAAGATATGGTAGAAATTACTGTGTAATTATGTTCGACCTTGATCACTTTAAAAATGTCAATGACACCTTTGGTCATGAAGCGGGAGATGCAGTTTTAGGTGCTTTTGCAAAGATATTGAAAAAAGATTGCAGAACAGTTGATATTGTTGGGCGTTTTGGTGGAGAAGAGTTTTTAGCCATATTAAGTGAAACAGATACAGAAGGTGGTTCAATTTTTGCACATAAGGTAAGAAAACATGTTGAAAAAGCTCGTTTTATGTATAGAGGTGAACGCATAGAAGTAACGGTGAGTTCAGGTGTAAGTGAGCGAAAAACTCATGTTTCACTTCAGGCTACTGTAAACTCTGCTGATGAGTATCTTTACAAGGCTAAACAAGAGGGACGAAATAGAGTGGAGTTTAAAAAATAAGTGTTAGAAAAATTTCTCAATGCAAAACCACTTTATTATGATGAAATTGACTACACGCGTATGCCTCGCGTTTATGAGAGTGTAAAAAAAAAGCTTAAACTTCCAAAAATTATCCATCTTATCGGTACCAATGGTAAAGGCACAACAGGGCGTTTTTTAGCAACTGCTCTGCACTCTATCGGCTATAGTGTCGGACACTATAGCTCTCCTCATATATTGGAATTTAATGAACGTATATGGATGAATGCTAGCAATGTTACAGAGGAAATTCTAGAAGCAGCACATCAAAAACTTTTACTCCTTTTAAGAGAAGAAGATGCGAATCTTTTGAGTTATTTTGAGTACACAACACTTCTTGCGATGGTAGTTTATGCTGAGTGTGACTATGTTGTCTTAGAAGCAGGACTTGGTGGAGAGCATGATGCAACCTCAGTTTTTGCAAACATACTTACTCTTGTTACTCCAATAGGAAAAGATCATGAGGCTTTTTTAGGTGATACTATAGAAGAGATAGCAACTACGAAGTTAAATGCTATTCAAAAAAACGCCATACTCGCAAAGCAGGTCTATAGTGAAGTTCAAGAGATTGCTCAAAAAATAGCATTTGAAAAAAATCTTGAAGTTTATACATACTCAGAACTTTTAAACGCAGTAGACTTAGAAAATATTTACACTATTTCAAAAAACTTAGAGTTGGCAGAGTATTTACAAGAAAACTTACAGCTTTGTGTAGCTGCTTTGAATTTTTTAAAAATCAACTATAGTATAAGTAGTTTTAATAATTCTAGACTTTTTGGTCGACTCTGGAGACTCGATACAAATATTTTGATAGATGTTGGACATAATGTTTTAGCAGCACAAGAAATTTTAAAAGATTTAAATGGTAAAAAATATATTTTAGTCTATAATAGCTACAAAGATAAAGACTACAGAGAGATTTTAACAATTTTGAGACCAATAATAAAACATATTGAAATTATAAAAGTTGAAGAGGCACGAATAGAATCCTTGGAAACAATGCAAGAGACTCTACACTCACTAGAGTATGCATATCATGAATTTGAAAAAACAGATAAAGAGTCTGAATATTTAGTATTTGGTTCGTTTAGTGTTGTAGAAGCTTTTTTAAAGGTGCATAATGGATAAGCACTTTACTGTTACACTTCATGATGAAAGTGGGGTTAAACAGTTTAATGTTCACCATATTGTAAAAAAAGTTTTACTTTATACTGCTGGTTTTTTACTAGGTATCGGTTTTATTGCAGTGGGCACAATTTTATATCTAGATTATAGAGTTGACAAAATGCAAGCAAAAAAGATTGCAATTGAAAAAGCCTACACAAGATTACAAGAGAAAAATAGCAATCTTTACATTCATATGGAAGATACAAATGAACAGTTAGCAGAGAAAAAGAAAGAGCTTAATGAACTTTCAGATTCACTCTCAGAGATTGAGATGCTTATTGGACTTGCACCAGTAGAAGAGGCTTCTCTTGAAGAGAGAGTAAGCATCACAAAACTAAATTCACAAGATAGGGCAATACTCCTTCAGCTCATTCCAAATGGCTCACCTATTGAATACAAGGGTATAACAAGTAAATTTGGTAATAGAGTACACCCAACACTTAAAAGAACTGAGTTCCATCGTGGAACTGACATGAGAGCATCTATGAACACTCCAGTTTATGCAACAGCTGATGCGATAGTTGAGTTTTCAGGGGTTCATAAAAGAAGCGGCTTTGGAAGACTTGTAATTCTTGCACACTCTTATGGATTTAAGTCGTATTTTGGGCACTTAAACAAAGTTGTGGTAAAATCCGGAGCATTTGTAAAAAAAGGTGATCTGATTGCTTATACTGGGAATGCCGGTATTAGTAGTGGACCACATCTTCATTATGAAATCAGATTCTTACATAGAGTTGTAAACCCATTTTGGTTTATAAAGTGGACAGTAAAAAATTATAATCAAATATTTGAAAAGGAGAAAAAAATACCATGGCAATCTTTAATAATGGCGACAGCCCATCTACGAGTCTTAGCACCGACTCAAACACTACCATCATCACAGCTGGAGCAAAAATCAGAGGTGAAATAGAGTTAAGCTGTAATCTCTACATTGATGGTGAACTCGAAGGTAGTATAAACTCTTCTCAAGAAGTAAACATTGGTAAAAATGGTCATGTAAAAGGAACTATTGTTACAAACAGACTTATAGTACAAGGCTATGTTGAGGGTAGTGTTGATGCTCAAAGAGTTGAGATAAAAGCAGCTGGTCGTATGAGTGGTGAAATCATATCTAATGAATTGATTATAGAGTCTAAGGCTATTTTTGAAGGCTCTTCTGTAGTAAAAGATACGACAACTCCTCCAGAGTTAACACAAACAGACCTCTCAAAATCTTAAAGAAAAGAACCCAATGTCTCAAGCTACTCTCTTTAACTACTTTAAAAACTCTCCCAAGGATGATTTAGAACTTCTTATCTGTGAAGACCTTAAAGAGTCGCACTCTTTAGAGAGTGTTGCTCACTTTTTCAAACGCGAGGTTATTCTTTTTCCAGATTTTCGTGCAAGTTTTGGAGATGATCTGCGTTCATATAAAGAGGAGCTTCATGATCTTTTTAATGCACTAAGGCTCTACCACTCTGCAAAGAAAAAGCCACTTATAATCTCGCCTCTCAAAACACTTCTGTTTCATCTTCCAAAAAAAGAGCTTTTAGAGACAACACGCCTTGAGTTTGGGCAAACAATAGATTTAAATGCTTTTAAAGAGCAGATGCTCTTTTGGGGCTACAACTTTGTAGATATGGTGCAAGTTGAGGGTGAAATATCTTTTCGTGGAGATATCTTAGATATTTTTGTACCGCAAAACAAAAACCCTTATAGAATTTCACTCTTTGACAATGAGATAGAACAGATAAAAGAGTTTGAGCTTGAAACGCAGAGAACATTTAAAGATGAACTAGATTTTGTTGAGATAACGAGTGCCTTTTTTGCACTTGATGAAGAAGACTTCAACACACTTACACAAAAGATAGAGTCTAGTGAGTTTGATGCCTTGGTTAAAGATGTCTCCTCTCTTGGTCTTTGGCACTTGGATGAAAACGCAGAGAACTTTTTAGATGGAAAAGTCGTGCGTTTGTCTAAAAATCTAGATGATTTGCTAAAAGATGCTTATGGAATCAATAAGCCTACACTCTCAAGAGACTCTTTTAATCTTGAAATACTGCAAGAAAATGATGATGTAAAAGAGCTTGTAGTTGCAAACGCCGAGCAACTCCTGCGTTTTCATAGTGGAAAAAAGATCACTATCATCGCAGCAAACGCCGCGACTATAAAGCAAGCAGGAATTTATGATACTTCAAATATAACTATTCTAAACGCAGGCTATATTTTAAACATCATTACTCCTGATGAAGTTATCATCTCACTCAACAAGCCAGACAAAAAACGCCGTCGAAGAAAAAGCTCTATACTTTTAGATGACTTAAAAGTTGGCGATTATGTTGTACATGAAGACTACGGTGTTGGTATTTTTGAGGGGATAGAACAGGCTGAAATTCTCGGTGGGGTAAAAGACTTTATAGTCATCAAGTATGTAGGTGATGATAAGATTTTACTCCCAGTTGAAAACCTTGACTATATTGACAGATACATAGCAGGTGGTGGCTCGACTCCTGTTCTTGATAGACTTGGAAAAGGAAGCTTTGGAAAACTCAAAGCAAAGGTACGTAAACGCCTCTTAGAAATTGCAGGTCAGATTGTAAACACTGCAGCAGCACGCGCACTTATAAAAGCACCAAAAATTTCACTAGACAAAAAAGAGTTAAAAGAGTTTCAAGCACTCTCTGGTTTTGAGTATACAGATGACCAAACGCAGGCAGTTGAGGAGATATTAGAACAGATGAGTGCTGGCAGTATCATGGATAGACTCCTGAGTGGTGATGTTGGTTTTGGTAAAACAGAAATTGCCCTTAACACTATTTTTGCCGCTTATAAGTCGGGCTACCAGTCAGCGTTTATAGTCCCAACAACACTTCTCTCAGCACAGCACTGGCGTTCACTCGATGAGCGTTTTAGTGAGCTTAAAATTCGTTATGCAAAACTCGATAGATTTGTCAGCACAAAAGATAAAAACGCCATCATAAAAGGGCTTGCTTCTGGCGAGATAGATTGTGTAGTCGGAACACATGCTCTTTTTGGCTTAGAGTTTAAGAATCTTGGAGTTGTTATTATTGACGAAGAGCATAAGTTTGGGGTGAAGCAAAAAGAGAAGATAAAAGAGTTGTATCACAATGTACATCTGCTCTCAATGTCAGCGACTCCAATCCCGCGTTCACTCAACCAAGCGCTTAGCTCTATAAAAACAATGAGCCAACTCTTAACTGCTCCAAATGAACGCCAAGGGGTAAGAACCTTTGTAAAAGAGTATGAAGAGAAACTTATAAAAGAGGTTATCCTTCGTGAACTTCGTCGCGGTGGACAGGTCTTTTATGTACATAATAGTATAGACCATATGCCAATAAAACTAGGAGAGTTAAAGGCTCTACTTCCAGAACTTAGAGTGGTGATGTTACATTCTAAAATCTCTGCTGTTGAGACTGAAAAAGAGCTTTTAAAGTTTGAAGCAGGAGAGTATGACCTTATGATAGCTACTTCTATCATTGAATCAGGTATTCATATGCCTCGTGTTAACACTATACTTGTAGATGGTGCGGACAGATTTGGTATCGCTGACTTACATCAGCTGCGTGGTCGTGTTGGACGTGGACATAGTGAAGGTTTTGCATATTTCATTGTACAAAATAAAGAAGCACTTACAGATGAAGCAAAAAAACGCCTCCTTGCCTTAGAGTCAAACTCATTTTTGGGAAGCGGTTCAGTTCTTGCACATCATGACCTAGAGATTCGTGGTGGTGGAAATCTCGTTGGTGATGCACAGAGTGGACATATAAAAAACATCGGTTACTCTTTGTACCTAAGAATGTTAGAAGATGCTATTAAAGAGCTTTCAAATACAAAAGAGAGTGAGAGAGCTAAGGTAGATATAAAACTTACAATCTCAGCATATATAAGTGATGAGGTGGTTAAAGAAGATAGACTGCGCTTAGATATATATAGACGTCTCTCTCAGGCTGAAGAGGTTGTCGAGATATATGAGATAGAAGAGGAACTCATAGATAGATTTGGTGAGATAGATATGCCAACAAAACAGTTCTTTGAGTTGATGGTTATTAAAATACTGAGCCTTGAGAAGAGACTTAAATCTATAACGAACTATGGACAAAACATCACATTTACATACTCAAACGATTCAAAAGAGACTATACAGTCAAAGAGTAAAGATGATGACGATATCATCAAAGCAACACTCTTTTATCTAAGAAATAATAAACCAAAGGTACTTTAATGAGAATAGCATTTATAGGCGATATAGTAGGAAAACCTGGACGCGATATGCTAGGAAAGTATCTTAAAAAGATACGCGAAGAAGAGGGCATTGACTTTGTTATAGCAAACTATGAAAATGCTTCTCATGGTTTTGGTTTAACTGCTAAAAACGCAGATGAGCTCTTTGCTTATGGTGTGGATGTTATGACAGGAGGAAATCACTCTTGGGACAAAAAAGATGTACTTCCACTTTTTGAATCCCATGAGATTCTTCGTCCTCATAACTACCCTGAAGAACTTGAAGGTACTGGTTGTCGCGTTTATAATGTTGGGGGTGAAAAACTCGCTGTTTTAAATCTGATGGGTCACTTCTCTATGCCTTATAGCGATAATGCTTTTCGCTGTGCAAAAGAGACAGTTGAATCACTTCGTACAATTGATGAAGTAAAAAATATCTTTGTTGACTTTCATGCAGAAGCAACGAGTGAAAAGCGTGCTATGATGATGTTACTACAGGGAAAAGTGAGCGGTATCATAGGAACACATACTCATGTAGGAACAGATGATTTTTACATTGCACAGGGGAGTGCATATCTTAGTGATGTTGGACTCACTGGATGTCGAGATAATGTCATAGGTATGGATGCAAAAGTACCTCTTCGTCAGTTTCTCACTGGAATGAAAGGGCATTATGATATCCCTAAAAAGTGTAAAAAAATTCTACAGATTGCCATCATGGATATAAACGCCGGACAATGTTCTTATGCTTATAAATTAAAAGTTTTTGATGATGAGAGAGTGATAAAAAGTGAAGCTTGGATGGAAGACTAAGCTGTTATCTTGTAGTAGTTCTCATTTGCTATATAAGTGTTAATCATTTTGTGTTTTAAAATAGACTCTTGTGCACCAAAGGAGTCTTCTGCGAGTTTGTAGTCTAGAGATGGTGTCTGACTAAGTGTAACTTTTGGTTTCATAAGAGAAGCAAAAAGTATACTGTTTTCACTATAAGCATTTTTTGCATTGTTAAGTGTAATGATTTTTGTAAATTTTGTTTTTTCTTCAGTTTTTGTTTGTGTATTGTCTTGAAGTTTTTGTTGGTTGTTTAGAACTTTATAGTTAGAGATATAATCAACAGGGAGTTGGGTTTTTACCTGTTGTACTAAAGATGTTTGTGTCTGTGCAGGTAGCTCTTTTTTAAGTTCAAAACGCGAAGAGAGATCTCTTTGTGAATCCAGTCTCTCTTTTTGAGCTCTATCTGTAGAGTTTGTATTGATATATGTTGTATATGTAGATACAAACATAATAACTCCTTAGTATTTGTTAACATTATAAATCATTTAAACTTATAAGTATATAAGCTATCGTTTGCTCTCTTTTGTAATTCTATATTTTAAGGCAAGAAGTGTCCAAAGATAAGGGCATTAAAATATAAGACTAAATAATAATCACTAATGTAATTATTTAAAGATATCTATTCCTAAAAATTATTCTTGAGAAATCCTCTTTTTATTAAACAGATTAGATAATATTTCACGAATAAACAAGGAGTAAAATCCTAAAATCACCAAATTCTCACTAGTATATGCTAAAATACTTCACAATATTAAATGAACAAAAAGGTTATGAAATGTTTAAAGGTGTATTAGCCATAACAGTTGCAATGTCTTTGTCTATCTCATCACTAAATGCACTCACATTGAAAGAGAGTGTTATTGAAGCAATGAGTACAAATCCAGTTGTAAAAGAGAGACTTCGAAACTATAGAGCGACTCAACAAGATTTAAATATTGCAGAGTCTGAATACTATCCACAGTTAGATTTATCGGCTGCAGTTGGGTATGTTGATCAAGGAAGTCTAAAAAATGAAAATGAAAATTGGAACCATAGCGTTGCAGACAACGATTATGGGATGTATGAGTCATCATTAGTTTTCACTCAAAATCTTTTTGATGGTTTTGGTACTATGCACAAAGTAGATTATCAAGAAGCGAGAATCTTAGCAGCAGCATATAACTACATAGAAAAATCAAATGACATCGCGTTTAAGATGACAAACGCATACTTAAATGTACTGCGTTCATATGAACTTCTTCAAACAGCAAGAGAAAATGTACAGATTAATGAAGGTATCTTAAAAAATGTACAAGATCTGTTTAATGCAGGATTGACAACAGATTCAGAAGTCAAAAAAATTGAATCTGCACTTTCACTTGCAAGATCAAACTTAGTAGTACAGAAGAATAATGCACGAGATACAGAGTATAACTTCAGACGTATACTTGGTCGTATGCCGGATGTTGCAAAACTTGTAAAACCAAAAATGGACACTCCGATGCCTGATAGCATTGAGAGAGCTGCAATGTATGCGATAAACCATAACCCGTCACTTCTAGTGAGCCGTTACAACATAGAAGGTGCACAAGCACTTAGACAACAACACCAAAAAGAGTTCTATCCAAAAATAGATTTAGAACTTTCTCAAACATATAACGATTATGAAAAAGGGGTAGGGACATTAGACATTGCTGATGATAGATTTAAAGCAAGAGTTGTAATGACATATAACCTTTTTAAAGGTGGAGCAGATAGTGCACTCATACAAAAAGATATAAGTACTGTAAATCAAGAGATTGAGATTAAACGCGACTTAAAACGCCAAGTAATTGAAGGGCTTGACTTATCATGGAATGCATATACTATGATAGATTTACAGCTAAAAGATTTAAGAGAATATCGTGGGTTTTCTGAAAAAACCTTAGAGCTTTTTAAAGAAGAGTATGATTTAGGTCGTCGCTCTCTTTTAGATTTGTTATCAGCACAAAATGATGTAATTAACTCGCGTTCACAAATTATTACAGCAGAATATGACAAGCTTTTTGCACAGTACCGAATCTTAGACGCTATGGGTCTTTTACCTCTTGCAATTGCAGGTGATACGAAAGATTTTACTTCTAAAGTGAATCTTTACAGCGATGATGAAGCACTAGAAGTTCTTGATGAGATACCTGTGAAACTAGATGTAGATAATGATAATATTTTGGATGACCAAGATCTTTGTGATAACTCACTTCTTGACAACAATATCATGCCTTACGGTTGTGAAAAAATGAAAAGAGATAGCGATGGTGATGGTGTGATAGATGAGAAAGACAAGTGCCCCCTCACACCTAAAAATGCGAAAGTTTCTCCTGATGGATGTGCAGTTGATTTAGATATGGATGGAGTGAAAGACTATAAAGACAAATGTTTAGACACACCACTCGGTTATGATGTAGATAATGAAGGCTGTGCTATAGCTGTAAACCTAGGTGTTAATTTTCAATACAACAGTGATATAATTAATCAGAACTCTATAAATTCTCTTGAAAGATTTGTACTTTTTGCAAATAAAAATGCTGACTATAAAATTAAAGTTGTAGGACATACTAGTCTCAAAGGCGATGCAGATTTAAACATGAGACTATCTGTTAAAAGAGCAGAAGCAGTTAAACGAGAGCTTGTAAACTTAGGTGTTTCTAAAGAGAGAATCACAACAGAGGGAAGAGGGGAGACTCAACCAATAGCAGATGACTCAACTCCAGAAGGTAAATACCTTAACCGTCGTGTAGTTGTAGAGCTTAGTAAGTAGAGAAGGATAATAAAATGAAAAATACAATAAAAACGAATCTTAAAACAGTTGCCCTATCTCTATTTTTGTTCACTACATTAAACGCAGCTACGTATACAGATAATTATAGAGTGGTTGATTTAAATAAGTCTATAGAAAAAAATGACAATATGTTCATGAATGGAAAATTTGAAAAGATTATCCGTTATGAGATGATTTTGTTTGATGGAGAGGAGATACTTGAAGAGTCTAAGGAGACTCTAAACAAGGCTGTAAAACAGATAAATGAATATACTGAAGCACAAAAGAGTATTAAAGTTACAATAATTGGACATACTAATAGAACGACTGATGATGAAAATGAAGTAACAATTGATTCTGATACTTATGCAAACACAATTCAAAACTGGTTCAGGTCATCATTTGATACAAATGAAAGCATTTCTTTAAGTAAAGATTATGCAAAAAGTGTTCAACAAAAACTACAAGACCAAAACATCTCAAAAGAGATTATGTACTTAGAGTATCGTGGAGGTATAGATGAGGCATATACAAATAGCACAAGTGAAGGTAAAGATCTTTCAAATGGTGTAATGCTTAGTATATATGTAGATGAAGCTGAAGATATAGATAGCGATAAAGATGGTGTTTTTGATAGATATGATAAATGTCCAGGAACACCTAGAGGCTCAAAAGTTGATAAAAATGGATGCCCTATAGATAGTGATAAAGATGGTGTTTTAGACTATAAAGATGCCTGTCCGGATACTCCAAAAGGAGTTGAGGTAGATAAAAAAGGTTGCCCACTTGATAATGATGGTGATGGTGTAGTTGACTATAAAGATAAGTGTGAAAATACACCTCATGGTGTTACAATAGATCCACATGGTTGTGCCATAAAAAGTACACTAAAGCTTAACTTTGCAACTGCTTCAGACAAAATTTTAAGTAACTCTTACTCTGAGGTTAAAAGATTTGCAGACTTTATGAAAAAGAACCCTGCTTATTATGCTGAGATAATTGGTCATACGGATAGTGTTGGTAAAGCAGGTTTCAATATGAAACTTTCACAAAAACGTGCTAAAATGACGAAAAAAGCACTTGTTGAAGATGGTGTTGATGCATCACGTATAACGACAAGAGGACGTGGAGAACTTGATCCAATTGAGTCTAACAAAACGGCTGCTGGTAGAAAAGTAAATCGTCGAATTGAAGTGAAGTTGTCTCTTAAACAATAACAAAAATTTAAAAAAAGGTGAAAGATGGATAATCATACAATAACAGTAAGTGAGGACTCCCTCTTAGAAGTTTTTGTACTTTTTACCAAACTCTTTCATAAACCTTTTACAAAAGAAGCTCTTTTATCTGGGCTTCCGATGTACGACTCCCAAAAACTTTTTTCAAAAGATAGTTCAAAATCACTTTTTTCTCGTGTAGCAGCTCGTGCTGGACTTAAATCTACACTTGTTAAAAAACCTATTAATGAAATTTTAGGACTGCACCTTCCTGTAATACTTCTACTGAGTAATGATAATGTATGTATCTTAGAAGAGTTTAATGAAGATAAAACAGAGGCAAAAATCATTTATGCAGAGGGCGAAGGGCTTGAGCAATGGATGAGGGTTGAAGATTTAGAAAAAGAGTACCTCGGTTTTGCTTTTATGCTCAAAAAAGTGTTTGAGTATGATAAGAAAAATTCTCGTACACTTCAGCTCAAACAAAAACATTGGTTTTGGAGTACTATCAAACTCTCTGTTCCGATTTATAAAGATGTTTTATGGGCATCATTACTTGTAAATCTTTTTGTACTCGCTACACCACTTTTTACTATGAATGTTTACGACAGAGTTATACCAAACAATGCACAAGAGACCTTAATGGTTTTTACCATTGGTATAATTGCTGTGTATATTTTGGACTTCTTTTTGAAGTTTACAAGAGGCTATTTACTTGAGTTGGCTGGGAAAAAGAGTGATATTATCATGTCCTCAATCATCTTTGAAAAAGTACTTGATTTAAAGCTAGCTGAACATCCTCAGTCTGTTGGTTCTTTTGCTAATAATCTAAAAGATTTTGAATCAGTACGCTCTTTTTTTACAACTGCAACTATGACTGCAGTTATAGATCTTCCTTTTGCAATTATCTTTTTAGCAGTTATCTATTATATTGGCGGATACCTCGTTTTTGTACCACTTATAACTATGCTTCTTATCTTAGCTTATGCACTTTTTATCAGAAAACCTTTGCAAGAAAGTATAGAGTCTTCACATGAAGCGAGTGCTAAGAAAAATGGAATTTTAATCGAAACATTACAAAATATTGAGACTGTTAAGACCATGAGAATGAATGGAAAAATGCAGTGGCTTTGGGAAGAATCAACAGGTGAAATTGCAGAGAAAAATTTAAAATCTCGTATTTTATCTTCTTCAATTCCAAATGTTACAAACTTATTTATCCAGCTAAACACTGTTTTTGTTGTTGTCTTTGGCGTTTACCTTATCCAAGAGTTTGAACTTACAATGGGTGGGCTTATAGCTGTTGTGATTTTAACTTCTAGAACTGTTGCTCCAATGGGACAAGCAGCTGGACTCATTTCAAACTATGCTGATGCAAAGACTTCTTATACAACACTCAACGAGATTATTCAAAAACAAGCTGAACGCCCAGCTGGTCATGAATTTGTTGAGCGTCCAAAGTTTAAAGGAAAGTTGGAATTTCAAGATGTTTGCTTTAATTATCCTGGTACAGAAGTACCTGCTTTATCCAATGTGAGTTTCGTTATACAACCTGGTGAAAAGGTAGCTCTTATTGGTAGAATTGGTTCAGGAAAAAGTACTATCGCCAAGCTTATTTTGAAGCTTTATGAACCAACAAGTGGAAAAATCTTAATCGATGATATTGATTTGGCACAGATAGACCCGGCAGACATGCGCCGTTATACATCATATGTACCTCAAGATATAAATCTTTTTAAAGGAACTATTAAAGACAACATTGTCTCAAGTGAGCAGCATCCTGATATTGGTGATGTTATTTATGCTGCACAGATGAGTGGTGTAGAGGATTTTGTTCGCACACATCCTCTTGGCTACGATATGCCAATTGGTGAAAGAGGTGCAGGTCTTTCAGGTGGGCAAAAACAGAGTGTGGGTGTAGCAAGAGCACTTATGCAAAAGAGTGCCATTATGATTATGGATGAGCCAAGTAATGCTATGGATCAAACTACAGAGTCTATACTGCTCGCAAAGTTAAAAGAAGCACTCAAGGATCAAACTCTTCTTTTGGTAACACAAAAACTTTCTCTTTTAGATATGGTGGAGAGAGTAATTGTTATGCATAACTCTAAAGTTCTTCTTGACGGTACAAAAGAAGAAGTTACAAAACAGCTAGGAGGGAGTAAATAATGGCTCAAGATCAGAAAAAAAACTTGTCAAAACGCGATTATGAGTTTATGCACTCTCTTAGTAGTGCCGTACTTGAAGTCGCACCCACTAGGTTGCGTTTGGTACTTTACTTTTGGGTTGTGACTATAGTGTTGTTTATTGCTTGGGCAAATTTCGCACTTATAGATGAGATTGCTCGTGGGGATGGAGAAATCATTCCTAGCGGAGAGAATCAAGTGATTCAGAATCTAGAGGGTGGTATAGTACAAGAGATACTAGTGAGTGAAGGTGAAGAAGTTAAAAAAGGGCAAATTCTTTTAAAAATCGATAATCAAAAATCTAAATCATCTTACAGTGCAAATGCAGTCAAAGCAGATGCTCTACAAGCAAAAATTGTACGTCTAACAGCAGAAGCCAAGGGTGAAAGGTTTATAGTTGAAGATGAGTTAAACAAAAAGATACCCGCAATTGTTGCAAATGAAAAAAGTCTTTATGAAACTAATAAACGCCAGTTAAATTCGAAACTTGATGGGCTCAAAGAACGTTTAAAACAAAAAAAACAAGAATTATCAGAAGCTTATACACAAAAAAAACATCTTAAATCATCTTATGGAATGATAAAGCAAGAGGTGCAAATGACTCAGCCTATGGTTGCTAAAGGTGTGCGTTCTAAGATTGACTTTTTAAAATTACAACGTGAAGCTAATGACATTGAGTCCAAATATGAGTCGGTTAAACAGTCTATCCCAAGACTTAAATCTGCAGTAAAAGAAGTAGAAAAAAGTATAGAAGAGACTACATATCTCTTTCAGAGTGATGCAAAAGTAAAAAGAAATGAGTCAATCGCTGAACTTAGATCGCTAAGAGAAAACTCTACAGCACTTGAAGATCAAGTAAGTAGAACCGTTGTGCAGTCTCCTATGAAGGGTGTGGTACAAAAACTTTTTGTTCATACTATTGGTGGTGTTATCCAACCAGGACAAGAGATCATGGAAATTGTACCAAGTGACCAAGCATTGCTTGTGGAGGTAAAGATAAAACCTTCAGATATTGCATTTATCTATTTTGGGCAAAAGGCTATTGTGAAATTTTCTGCTTATGATTTTGCAATCTATGGTGGTCTTGATGGGCAGGTTGTTTATATTGGAGCGGATACTCAAAAAGATGAGAAAGATAATGTTTTTTATCAAGTCAGAATTAAAACTACAAAAAATCATCTTACAAAAAATGGAGAAAAGTTGAAAATTATTCCAGGGATGACAGTAAGTGTTGATATTATCACTGGACAAAAAAGTGTTCTTGATTATATTCTTAAACCTATTTTGAAAACTAAACAATATACTTTCACGGAGAGATAATAGATGAAAACTATTTTATACAGTGATGATATTAATTTACTTTTGCATTGGGAAAAGGCACTAGGTAAAGAGTATACTGTAGTTGATAGCCTTGAAGATTTATATACACTGAACTCTTCTATAATCATTATAAATTATTCTGCTTTTCATGGAGAAGGAGATACAATTTTACCGCGTTTAAACCAAGAGAATAATAGAGTTTTGGTTTTACATAGAGTACCAGTTTTTCAAACTGCAAAAAAGATGCTTCAACTTGGTGCATATGGATATGGAAATGCACTCATGAGAGACCATTTTATAGTTTCGGCGGTAAATACGATACAAGAAAATATGGTCTGGTTATATCCAGAGTTTACATCACAACTAATAATGGAGATCCCTTCTCAAAACACTAAGCAAGATAACTCATTGATGGATGTTCTAAGCACAAGAGAAAAAGAGACAGCTCTTTTACTAAAAGATGGGTACTCTTATAAAGATATTGCTCAACAGTTAGATATTACACCTCGAACCGTCAAAGCTCATGCCAAACAAATTTACTCAAAACTTCATGTAAAAGATAGACTCTCTTTAGCACTTTTACTCAAATAAACCCCAGCTTTTAATAAGAATAAATTCTATTGTCCCTAGGGACAATAGAAGATAATTTGTAAATCTGTTATAATCCTTCAAAATATAACTTAGAGTCTAAGAGTAGGGGTGTGTAATGTCTATAAATATCGGAACAGTAAAAGAACTTCAAGGCGATTATTTTGCGAAAGAGCCTTCAGGTAACGTAGTTAAATTAAGTATTGGTGACATAATTACTGAAGATATGATTGTATATGGAAATGAGAGTAATCCAAGTTCGGCAATGATCCAAATATCAATGATAGACACTGCTCAGATATTTACTATAACAGGTACTCAGGAACAAAAATTTGATATATCTTTAGTTGAAGAAGAGTCTTTTGAAGACAAATTATCACCTAAAATTTTAAATGAGGCCTTATTAGCAGAAATATACTCCGAAGATTCTCAAGAAGAAGATTCTGATGAAGAACTTCTTGAAGAAACAGAAGCAGGTGAGGAAAATGTTGTTGGACAATCGGTTGATGATGTCTTTTTAGCAAGAAACGACTCTTCTGTCGATATCTCAAGTGACATATATAGTGGAACTCTTGCAGGTACAACTGGAGATTTGCTAAATGAAGAATGGACATACCCTTTTGCTGGATTAACAACACCCACTTTAAGTGTAGGAACTCCAAACACTTTCACAGAAGATGCTATTTCAAATGTAGTCGGTGCAACTGTAGTAGAGTTCACGACTAGAGATGAAGATGGAGATACAGTAACTGTAATCATAGATGATACAACTCATTATGCAATCGAAGATGGTAAAGTTGTCTTAACACAAGAGGGTGTTGATTTAGTAAATGCGGGAGAAGATTTACCAGAATTCACACTTACGCCAAACGATGGAACACAAGATGGTGAACCAGTAACTGTAACACCACCTAAAACTATAGATGCAAATGATGCAGCAACAATTGTGATAGATGATGCAAGCGTTGTAACGTTCACAGAAGATGCGGGAGCAATAGCCGGTTCAAAAGTCGCTGATTACACTGCAGCTGATCAAGATGGAACAACTCCAACCGTAACTGTTTCAAATTCAGGAACTACACAATACTATGCAATTGAAAATGATACGGTTGTCTTAACACAAGCTGGAGCAGACTTAGTAAATAGAGGTGCAGATTTACCAACGTTTACAGTAAGTGCAACAGATGGAATTCAAACAACTCCAGCAACAGATTCAGCAACGCCACCTCCAACTATAAATGTAGATGATGCCGGAAGTGTTACAATCGTAGGAGATGCAGAGCAAGGTCAAACGCTTACAACTACTTTAGTAGACCCAGATGGTATTACAGGAACACCTGTATACACTTGGAGTGTAGGTGGAGTTGAAGTTACTAATCCAAACACAGACCAAAGTACATTCACACTTACTCAAAACGAAGTAGGAGAAGAAATCTCTGTATCAGTTTCATACGAAGATGCATTTGGAACACATATAGTTTCAGACTCAATAGATGGAACAGACAATGGTGGAGAGATAGTTGGTGATGTTAATGATTCAGCAACAATCATAATAAACGACAGTAGCTTAGTAACATTTACACAAGGAAGTGCTGATAAAGGTGACAAAGTTGCTGACTATACAGCAGCAGATGAAGATGGAACAAAACCAACAGTTACGATCTCGAATGCAAATGGTGGTGACACACCGTATTATGCTATTGAAAATGATACGGTTGTCTTAACACAAGCTGGAGCAGACTTGGTAAATAGAGGTGAAGATTTACCAACGTTTACAGTCAGTGCAACAGATGGAATTCAAACAACTCCAGCAAGGGATTCAGCAACGCCAGCCACTACAATAGCATTACCAGTCATCACAAACATAACAGATGATAGTAATGATAGTGACTATAGTGATGTTACTCTACATGGTACAGGTGAGCCAGGTGCGACTATTACCCTGTTCAGTAAAGATGGTACAACAACAGGTGCTAATAATACAAATTCCAATGGCTTTATAGCTATTTTACCAACACAAGTTATACATGTAGATGCAAATGGTAACTGGAGTGCAGATATCAGTAACTTAGATAATACTCCAATTAATGATAATGAGTTCTTCTATGCTGAACAAACTGTTACAGATGTTAGTAATTCAGCAACTTCAAATACAGTGCATTACTGGCATGGAACTTGGAACTCAGTAAATACTGAAGTTGAAGATGACTATGTGTTTGGTGGAGAAGGCAGTGATGTGTTTACTGCAGGAGTAAATGATGACAATGACCGTTTAGTAATAGATGGTGGGGCTGATTCGGATCGTGTTATTATTCCTGTGGCTCATGATGAAGTGACTATAGATAAAGTTGCAGATAACTTGGTGATTGTAACTGAGGCTAATGGTGATGTAAATGAGTTAAGAGATGTAGAGTTTATTAGTTTTGCAGATGGTATGTACGATGTAGTAAATGAGAACTTCTTTCCAATAACTAATGATGACACTTCTTTGACTGCGGTAGAAGATACTGAAACTACATATGCAGCAAATGACCTGATAGGAAATGATACAGACTTTGACGGTGATACATTAACAATTACTGCAGTTGGTAATGCAGTAAATGGAACAGTAAAGCTCAATGACGATGGAACAGTTACATTTACTCCAGCTCCAAATTACAACGGAAATGAAGCTAAATTCGAGTACACAGTCTCAGATGGTAATGGTGGTAGTGATACAGGAACTGCTACTGTAAATGTCTCTGCTGTTAATGACAGACCAGTTATTACAATAGACTCGGTAACTACTTTCACAGAAGATGCTGAGTCAAATGCAGTAGGTTCTACAGTTGCAACATTCACTACAAGTGATGCAGAGGGAGATGCAGTAACGGTTAGCATTTCAAATGCAAATGGCGGAGATACTCCGTACTATGCACTTGGAACGGGTGATGATGAAGGAATAGTAGTACTCACTCAAGAGGGAGTTGATCTCATTAATAGTGGAGAGGACTTACCTGCGTTTATACTCACTCCAAATGATGGAACTGCTAATGGTGATGCAGTAACTGTAACACCACCTGAAACTATTGATGTAGATGATGCACCAATATTCGATAATCCAAACGATGATACAGATGGTGATGGTTCAGAAGATGGCTATGCATTTACATATGCTGAAAACGCAACAACAGCTACAGTTCTTGGAACAGT
>JGI997J19993_1000036_pt1 | contig 71484 bp, 75 predicted proteins | sample Etolagbewater25m_FD_19993 | JGI IMG/M metagenome (IMG submission 19993)
TGGTTTGCGGTACCAGCGGTCACACGTTCGAATCGTGTCGGGCGCACCATACTTAAACTTCCTCAATCATTAAAATATCAAACAATAAATCTCTTAAATCAATGACTTCAAACTGTACATTTCATCTTAGTCTTACACTCCTTATCGCTTAACTGGATAAAGTAGTCCCCTCCTAAGGGATAGCTCGAGGTTCGAGTCCTCGTGGGGAGACCATTCTCAATAAATTTTACTTCCATCTTTTAAAATCTAATTAGATTCTCTTGGGAAGTGTAATTTGATTATCTTGATATATAATTCATGAACTTCTATATTAGAATTAAAAAAAGGAATAACAAATGGCTATAGATAACTCACTCTATGATTCATTAGAAAGCACATATAAGAAAATACAAGACTATTTAAACAGTAGTACACTCGGTAGAGAGCATTCAGCGATGATAGTAAAACATGAAGAATTAGCAGAACTTTTAGAAAAGCTAGATATCGAAGCTATTGAGGAGCAGTCAAAAGATATAAACTCTTTGCATAATGAACTAGATAAAATAAAAGAGATTTCTGAGCAAGTGGCTGAAGATCTTATTAGTGAGTTTGATTCAACTACTACTGTGACTAAAGTTGTGAATGGATTAGATAAAATATTTTCCAAAACTGCTGATGTTATTGTCTAAAAAATAGTAGTTGTTTATGTTTAATATTAGCTATATTGAATAGCTTGGTTTCTCCCATTCGTTTTGGCTCGATATAAGGCGTTGTCGGCTTTTTTATAGAGTTCATCTACATTAGCTTCATTAGTTGTTAAAACATATCCTAAAGAGGCTGTAATATGTTTTGATACGCTACTGTTTTTATGCTCTATTGAAAGTTCTTCTATGGCGTTTAGAAGAGTTTGAAGATGTTTTTCAATCTTTTCATTATTTTTAGAAATTAGAATCAGTCCAAATTCTTCTCCTCCAAGTCTAAATGCATTATCGCCTGCTCGGTTAGTAAAGTCCTTCAAAACTCTTGCAACTTGAATAAGTGCATCATCTCCAGCTTGATGACCGTAGGTATCGTTATATAGTTTAAAGAAGTCTATATCTATCATTACAAAAGCTAAGGTGTTGTGATCTCTTTTTACTCTATTTAGTTCTTGTTGAAAAAGTTCATTAAAATGACGTCTATTATAAAGTTTTGTTAGATCATCAGTGATGGAGAGCTTTTCAACAAGCTTTTTATCTGTAATGTTTTGTTTGATGGAAAAATAGCCTCTTTTTACTCCGCTGTCATCATATAGAGGGAGTATTTTAACTTTCATCCAGAAAGAGAAACCATTTTTGTCTATATTTCTTAGTTCACCTTTATAGGTGTTGTTATGTATGATTGTATCCCACAGTTCTTTATATACTTGAGAGTCAACTGAGGGGTCTTTAAAAAGACGGTGTGTCTCTCCTATAATCTCTTGTTTAGTATATCCAACTAGTTTACAAAAAGCAGCTGAGACCTCTGTTATTACACCATCGAGATCTGTGGAAACACTTATGATGTTTTCATCGATAATTGATAGATAATTTTCAATCTTTTTCTCAACTGATTTTTTTTCTGTTATATCTAAAATATTACCTATAAAATAGGCTATATTGCCATTGGAATCTTTTTGTGTGACGGTATTGTCCATAACCCATTTTACTTTGTTGTCAGTACTAATTATTCGATAAGGTTCGTGAGTAAAAGAGTCCTGGTCTGTATCGATAGCATTTTGAACTACCTCCAGAACTCTTTGAAAGTCATCCTTATGTATTTGAGGGACAAAGTGCATTTTACTTTCTTTAGATAGAGAGCCATAACCAGGAAAAAGTTTTTCAACATTACGCGATGCATACTCAATTGTCCAGTGTTCATCATTTTTCCATTTGAATAATACACTTTCGCCTTTATCAAAAAGTGATAAGAGCATATTTTGTTCTTCTAGGAGTATCTGAGAATTTTTTTGTGCTTTTCTAAGCTCTTTTTCTTTAGCCTCAAGTACATCAATCTCTGCCATCTTCTTTTCTAAAAGTTGACTTTCAGTTAAGTTTTTTATTTTTTGAAACAAGTTTTTTAGATTTATTGGTTTGATAAGATAAGTATCTATGCCTAACTCTATAGCTCGGAGAAGCTTGTTTGTTTCACTAAAGGCTGAGGTAACAATTATGGGAATTGTTGCATCTTTTTGCTTAATGGCTTCAATCATATTAAAACCATTAAGTCTCGGCATCTCAATATCTGTAATAATAATATCTGGTTCATACTTGTTAAAAAACTCTAAACCCTCAACTCCATCACAAGCTAAATAAAGTTTTTTTACCTTTTGAGATAAAAAGAACTGAATCTCTTCAGCAATATTTTCATCATCCTCAACGTATAATATTGTTATATCTTCTAACATAGTATCTCTTTTATATCTGCTGTAGGTTTTCCTATGTAGTATCCTTGTGCAAAGTCAATACCGCACTCTTTTACTAAGTTGTAGACAGCATCATTTTCTACAAACTCTGCAACTGTTTGAACACCTAATGTTTGTGCTAAACTCACAATTGCAGAAATTATTAACCTATCTTTTTTATTGATTTCAAGGTTTTTTATAAAAACACCATCTAATTTTATATAGTCAAAATCTATCTCTACAAGACGAGCAAAGTTAGAGTTGTCCATACCAAAATCATCTATGGCAATTTTAAAGCCCATCTCTTTTATGCTTTTCAACTGTTGAAGAAGTAATTTATGTTGCACCACCATATTGACATTTTCTAAAATTTCGAAGGTAACCTTTGATGCATCTATAGCAAATTTTTCTAGTCTCGACTCTAAAAAACCTATGAATTGTTTGTCTAGGATATCTCTTTGTGTTATGTTGATAGAAAAAGAACAATTAGTCCCGCTGAAATAGTTAAAGCTTTTATTTACGATGATTCTTGTTAGGGAGCTTATAAGACCCAGTCTCTCAGCATGACCTAGAAAAAGTAAAGGAGACAAAATTTCGCCTTTATAGTTTCCACGAGCTAATACTTCATACTTATCTATTTCACCTGTTTGAAGATTGACAATAGGCTGATAGTAGGGTTCGATCTTATCTTCTTGAACTAGTTCGCGTGTAATGTTGAGCCACTTAATCATCTCTTTTGACTTTTTTATCTCCTCGGAAGACTCATCATAATAGTAATAGTAACGACTTCCAAGTTTTTTACCTGTTTCAAGTGCATACTCTGCATTTACAAGAGGAAAATATTTATCAGTAACCTTAGCTAGCCCAAGCGAGAAGCTAATCTCAATATCTACGCCATCCACATTAATGGGCTCAGTGTCAAAGTAGCTTATTATCTGTCGTGAGAACTCTTCGACTTTTTCAAGGCTAGTTTCTTTACTTAGAAAAACAAAACGGTCTGATTCAGATTTGAAAAGTTTAAACGTCTCCGTCGCGTTTACTTTAAGTTCATTGGATACTTCTTTTAGAATTTTATTTGAAAAGATTTTTCCATACTGTTTGTTTATAATTGAAAAGTTAGAGATATCTAAGAGCAATATATGCTCATACACTCCACTTTCTAGCTCTTCATTAAGGCGTATAAAGTTTTCTATGCCTGTTAATGGGTCATGGTTATAGAGATATTCTATCTCTTTTACTTTCTTTTTAACAAGCCCATCTAGGTTTTCATTTATCTCTTTGAGCTCTGCATTTTTAGATAAGATATTTTTTTTTAACTCAAGCGGTTCTACTATTCTATGCAAGTTTTTAAGAAGTTCTTTTAAGTTGAGTGGTTTCATTAGATAGTATTCAACCCCCATATTAATAGCTTCTATAAGATAGTTCGCTTCATTAAATGCCGTAGTAATTATGATTGGAGTTGTACTGTTGTTGTTACGGATACTTCTTATCATTTCTATCCCGTTCATGACAGGCATCTGTATATCGGTAATGATTATGTCAGGTTTGTGCTCTTTATAGAGTTCTAAACCTTCTTGCCCATTGTATGCAACATAAGTCTTTTTTGTAAGTGCATCAAGAAAAAACACTATCTCTTCAGATATCTCTTTGTTATCTTCTACATAGAGTATAGTGTAGTTTTTAAGTACCTTATTTGCTGTTTTCATCACATAACTCCAATCTCATTTCAATTATAAACTTAGCACCATGAATACTATCTTCTACACTTAGTCGGCCATCCATATTGGTCTCTATGATGGTCTTAGACATATAAAGACCAATACCGGTTCCCTTACCTTCTTCTTTTGTTGTAAAGTAAGGATCAAAAATACTGCTTTTTATCTCTTGCGGAATTCCACCAGCATTGTCTTCTATCTCTACATATACATAATCATTTTTTTGAAAAACTTTAATGGAGATATGCTTCTCTGCTGGATTAGTTTCATTGAGAGCATCTTTTGCATTGTTGAGAATGTTTAGAAGAACTTGAGAGAACTCACTAGAAAAACCTTTTATGCAAAGTGTTTCATCTACATCCAGTAAAATGTTAATTGTGTGGTTATCATAACTTGGTTTTATCATCTCTAAAGTACTTTCAATTGTTGATGAAACTTTAAATATAGTAGCATCTCTATTTGGTTTAAAAAAGTTTCTAAAGTCATCTATAGTTTGAGACATACTAGCCGTTAAACGATTACCTTTTTCAACACTTCTTACGATGTATGCCTCATCTAGCATATCCATTTCATAAGCGTTTTCTATATTTTGGAGTAAAAGACCAAGAGCATTGAGAGGTTGTCTCCACTGGTGCGCAATGTTCCCAATCATCTCTCCCATAGCAGCAAAACGCGACTGGTGAATGAGTAGTTGTTCTTGGTAGGACCTCTTCTCTACCTCTTCTTTTACTCTTTTATCAAGGCTGATATTAAGTTCATTAAGCTCTTTTGTGCGCTGCTCAACTCTTTTTTCTAGTTCGTCATTTGAGTGACGTAATTTTTCATCTGAAACTTTAATGGTTTCAACCATACTGTTAAAACTATGTGCTAGATCTCCAATCTCATCATTTGTACTTATATCAACTTTAGTTTCTAGATTACCTGAAGATACTTCAGCAGCAGCATTTTTGAGTAAAATGATTGGTTCAAGAAGCCATTTTGTTAAAACATAAGAGAATACTAAAGAGAAAAAGAGTGTAATTAAAAGTAAAAAGAGACTATCTATGTAGTAACTTTTTTTCGTTTTTTCATACTTTTCTAATGAGTAACCTACAGATAACCATCCCCATTGAACTTCAGAAAATATAATAGGATAAGTAAAATGATACACATTAACATCTTTTGATAAAGTACTTTTGAGTACCGTGCCATTTTCAGTTTTTTGTTGACTCGCTTTAATGGATGCAGGAAGTTCTTGTGTAACATTCCATCCATCTCTATTGTTTACTATATTTGTTTTGGAGTGCTCTTTAGTGACTAGGAGATAGACAATCTCTATATCATCTTGTATGACTTTTTCATTGTGTTGTACTATAAAACTATAGTCTTGTGTTACCATTGCATCAGATGCAACCAGTGTTATAGACTTTGTAATGGTTTTTGCTTTTGAGTTAATGACATCTAAAAGAGCCTTATCCTTATTATTGATAGAGTAAATACTAAACACAATCATAAGTAAAATCATGCTTGTACTAATTAAAATAAATGTTCTAGTAAATAAAGAGTTCATTTTAAACATAAGTGTCTTTTTTATTTTTTAAGTTCATTTTCTACAGCTTTTCCAATGATAAAGTCTAGGTTTGAACGAGCAATGGCATGGTCATGTAAAGAACGATAGTATCCAGCAAATGTATAAGACTCAAAAAGTTGAGACTCTATAACATCTTTTGTCTCCACCATATCTTCTTGGTATGCACGAGTGTTTAAGTCACGATTTTCTTGTGCTGTTTGTGAAGCTTCGCTCAAAATTGTGTGTTGTTTATGACTGCTTTTCATCTCTAAAAAAGCTTGTTTTACCTGCAGTGCAAGACCATCCTGAAGTAAGAGTTCTTGCTGTTGTAGTTTTAGTTTTTCTAAACGCGACTGCTCTACTTGGTTTACAGTTCTCATCCCACTAAAGAGTGACCACTGCACACCAACACCAATAGTCCAAGAATTTTTGGTTGTGTCATTTACCACACCATACTCATAATCACTATAAATGTTTTGAGCACTTGCCATGAGTCCTACATTTGGAAGATAACCGCTTTGTGCTTCATCTATCTTAGCCTCATGTATATCTATAGCGATTTTAAGTGAGGCGTAGTCTGGGTTGAATTTGTAGGCATTTTCAACAAGGGCACTCAGTGTGTCATCCATTTGAGGCTCTACAAAATCAGCTTGGCTCACTTCTACAGTATCACTCCATGGCATTCCCATAGCAAAGATTAAAGCAGAGTTTGCCATTAGGTCTTTTTGTGCTATCTCTTCATTGAGTGACTCTAAAAGATTAACACTTAGTTTGCTTCGAAGGTAGTCTGTCTTTTTAGCATTCATAGAACCACCCTGATAAAGTCTCGATGTCAAATCACGCACAAAGCTCATACGCTCAAGAGTGTCCTCTGAGAGTTTTTTGAGTTTTTTTGTAAGCATCGCCCCATAGTAGTAACGTTTTACATCATGGATGACTTCGTTGTTTGTACGGCGTTTTCCCTCTTGGGCTATCTTCTTTGCTAAACTTGCTTGTTTAACGATGGCACTGATCTTTCCACCTGTATAAAGAGGATACTTAAGACTTAACTGACTTACGATACTGTCTCGTCCCATAATTTCAACTTCCATGTCTATTGGTAGTTCAGTTGTATCGGGCATCTGTGCAACAGCAGCATTAATTGCTCCTGCTGTAGCTAAGTCTCCACCTAATGCAGCTATTCCTGCGCTATTTGTATACACTTGTTTAGTGAGTGTGTTGTCAACAGTGGTTACCCCTCTCATCTCAAAAGTAGGAGCCTCATCCATTCGCATAGCACTAATGTCTAAATCGAGTGTTGGATAGTTAGCACTCATAGCTTGCTCGTACATCGCATCGGCTATCTGTATATCTGTTTGTGAAATTTTTAGTTTTGCATTGTTTTGGAGAGCGAGGTCTATTGCCTCATTAAGTGAAACGACATGATTAGTTGCAAATAGCGATGCACTTGCTAGAGAAAGGAGTAGTGCATGCTTGAGTAGTCTTGTTTGTATTGTCATTTTATAGTTTCCTTTCATATTCTTTACTTACTAGTTTTTGTATTTTTTAATTCATTATATTCGTCGTAAAGCTTTTTGATGGGCTTTAAATCTTCAAGACTTGTTTCTACAACCATATCTGTTTGAAAAACAGCTAAAATTTGTCTACCACGAACAGTGGTGTTGAGGTTTATCGCCTTAGACAATATTTTTTCCTTAGTCTTTTCATTAAGCGATTTTCTAAAAAAACCAAAGCTAGTAGCTGTGATGTCTGAATACTCTATAATTTTTAATTTTTCACCTATTTGAGGATTTAGCTCTTTTGCAAAAAGAAAAGTTTTTTTTGTGACGAGTGCTGCATCTGCATTTTTAAAGAAGACTTTTAAAATTGCCTCTTGGCGTTTTCTTACATTTAGAAACTGTACATCTTCTTTTTTTGTATTTTTTAAAAAATAGTTTTTAGCATATATCTTTGCAATTTCTTCATCTGCTTGAACTGCGATTGTAGGTTTTTTAAGCGATAGTAACTTTTCTTTTGAACTCTCTTTGTTTACAAGTAAAACAAGACGCTCTGATTCGCGATCTCTCATGCCAGCAGTCATCCCATTGGCAAGATCTGCATTTCCAAAGTACTTTACAAAATCAAGTCCTAAAGTAAGGACCATGTCTAGTTTTTTAGCTTCTAAGTCTTCTGCCATCTTTTGAGAGCTGTCATAAAAAGAGAAAACTACTGTATCTTCATCACCTTTCATAAACTCTTTAACCCAAACCTCCATAGCTATCATGGTATCTTTTTTGTTGTACTGGTTCATAGCATCACTACCATAACCAAAACGGATAGTGCCGGCAAAAAGAGAGAGTGCAAAAGTGAGGAGTAAAAAGAGGCGTATCATTGAGTTCCCTAAAAAATTGTTATTAAGATTACTTATTTTAGCGAAAGAAGTTAGTCAAAAATTGGTCAATTTAGGATTTTGTAGCCTAGCCCATGTCGGTTTTCTATGATCTCTTTTGGGGTTTTTTGTCTAATCCTTTTGAGTGTAGATCTAGCACTATCTTCGGTAATTTTATATAAATTGTAGTCAGCATGAAAGTAGTCTACAATTTCTGAAATACTTAAGTATCTATCTTTATTTAGTATAAGTATTTGCATAAGGATAGCCTCATTTTTTGTAAGTGCTATCATACTATCTTTGTAGTGTAAACTTTTTGTTTGATAATCATAAAGTATATTGTTACTAAGAATGGTACGCTTAATTTGATTAGTGGGTAACTCAAGTTTATTGAGTACTTTTTCTAAAGCATTGTTGAATTCTACTCTGCTAAATGGTTTTTTTACATATGCAGAAATCTCTAAAGGAATCGCCCGAATGAGTTGATCTTTATCTAAAACACCCGAGAGTATTACAACAGGAACTTGCGAACCTTGCTTTCGTAACTTTTCTAGTAGTGTAAGTCCATCTAGTTTTGGCATGTCAATATCTAAAAATAGAATGTCTGGAGAAAACTTTTGGTACAGCTCTAAAGCTTCAAGACCATTGCTAGCAAGATAAACAGATTTAAAGAGTGTTTTAAAATAATCCGAATACACTCTTCGTGTATCTAAGTCGTCTTCTACATATAAAACTGTGTAATTTTTTAGTTTTTCTTTATTCATATTTACCTGAAATAATATTTTATATAGTTGTATGATATGTACAACTGTATATATTATATACCTAGTAAACTTATTTTAGATATTAAAAAGCATTAAATTTAGTATTTCAGCATTAATAAAGATAGATATTCCCTTGTATCTTCTTGAAAAAGAGATTTGTAGTGTTTAGCAGGCAAGGGTATGCTCCATGATGAATGCATCACAGCCATCAAGATAAAAATATGAAATTTCTTGTGTTGTAGTAAATCCAAACTTTTCATACAAAGCGATGGCGTTTACATTGTCTGTTCTAACTTCTAAAGTCACTTCTGTAAAACCCAAAACGCAGAGCTCTTTAAACGCCGCGTTTAGTAGTTTGCTAGAGATGCTTTTCCCTCTAAACGAAGGTAAAACGCCAAGTGAAAAGATGTTGGCGTTTTTTCTTTTTACAAGGACTAATATATATGCAACGAGTTTGTCTTCAATCTCAACAACATAGAGTAAGTTGTTCTTTGTATGGTAGTAAAAAGAACCATAAGAGATAGGGTGATTTACTTCGCTAAAGAGTTCTTGTTCAAGAGATACGAGTTTAGAACTCTCATCTTGTCTTGCTTTTCGTATTGTCATTTTTGGTAAATTGTATACTTTGGTACAAGTTTAAAAGGACGGTAAGACATCTTTACTTTACGAAGATTTTCAAAGCCCATGTCATCGCCTACATTTATGTATGTAACGCCATAATGATCTTTAAGCACTTTTGAAAATTCACGGAAGATAAACTGTGCGCATCCAAGAATCTCAAAGTCTGTTTTTTTAATGATTACAGTAGCAGTGTCGGCGTTTATTTGCTCACCAACACTAAAACCTTTAAGTTCTCCTCCACTCATAACAAAAAGACAAAAGCATTTGTTTATGATTGCATAGAAGCCACTACTGTTTGCTAGCCAGATGTAATTAGCCGCGAAAGTGTAGTCGCTTATATCAACATTCATTTTAACTAGATATTTTTCTAGTATACTTTTTGTGTCTAATGTGAACGGTAGTAAACTAGTTTCGCCCACTTGTAAATTTGCCATAAATTTCCTTGTTATTTAAATAAGATTTGAAATCATACATCGAAATTTTGTTTTTGCAGTTATCAGTTTTTTTATGCTTTTTAAGTCCATATTTTAGGGCTATTTAAAATGAAAAAAAATCAAAAAAAGAGAAAATATTTTTCAAGCTTTCTCATAAATCAAAATCTCACTATAATTGCACAATGAAATATCTACTTATCCTCTTTATTCTCTTGTTTAGTGCTTGTAGTATGAAAAACTATGAACAAACACAAACAAAGATAATCACTATGAAAACAAAACAATTAAAGTTCTCTGACTTGGGCTACATCAGAAGTAGTGGAAGTGCAGTTGAGGTAGAGCTTTTTACAGTTGGAAAGAGTGTTTTTAAAGCTTCTATTGACTATCTTGTTTGTACACAAGATGGCTGTATGGGTAAGTCTGCGTTTAATGAGCAGTACTTAAACGCGAGCTATCCAGATTCGCTTTTGCAAAATATACTTTTAGGTAGAGTGATTTATGAAGCAAAAAACAGAGTCCAAACGCAGGATGGTTTTGAGCAAAAGATAGCGAATGAAGATGTAGATATATTTTATAAAGTGACTTCAAACGAAATCTACTTTAAAGACAGAAAAAACAAAATACTAATAAAAATCAAGGAGACAAAATAATGGCAAAATTTGTAGGAGCACATACATCAGCAAGTGGTGGCGTTTATAATGCCATAACAAATGCAGAGGCTATAGGAGCAAAAGCATTTGCTCTTTTTACTAAGAATCAGCGTCAATGGGTAGCAAAAGATTTGGACACAGAGACTATAGATAAGTTTAAGAGTATGCTTGAAGCGAGTGGAATTTTACCTCGTCATGTGTTACCACACGACTCATATCTTATCAATCTTGGTCACCCAGAAGTAGAAAAACTTGAAAAAAGTAGAGTAGCCTTTGTAGATGAGTTAAAACGCTGTGAACAATTGGGACTCGATAGACTAAACTTTCACCCAGGAAGCCACTTAGCAAAAGTGGCAAAAAAAGATAAAGAGAATCTTGAAATTATGAAACCTATAGAAGATGTATGCCTTGACGTTATAGCAGAGTCCATAAATATGGCACTTGACAAAACGCAGGGTGTGAGTGCAGTCTTAGAAAATACAGCAGGACAAGGTAGCAACCTTGGCTGGCGTTTTGAGCATTTAGCTCACATTATAGATAAGGTTGAAGACAAATCTCGTATAGGAGTGTGTGTAGATACGTGTCATATGTTCACAGCTGGCTACGATATAAGAACGCGAGAAGTTTACGACAAAACATGGAATGAGTTTGAAAAAATCGTCGGATTTAAGTACCTAATGGGTATGCATATCAATGATTCTAAGCCACCTCTTGGGTCGCATGTAGATAGACACCACTCCCTTGGTAAGGGCGAAATAGGGATTGATGCTTTTAAATTTATAATGCAAGATGAGAGAATGGATGACATTCCACTTATACTTGAAACCATAGATGAAACAATCTGGAAAGAAGAAATAGAGCTTTTATATAGTTTTGCAAATTAAGAAAGATTAGTGTAGTATCGTTACACAAATTTTATATTAATGGGGAATATATGAAAAAAATCGCTTTAATGTCTTTAGTGGCAAGTTCAGTTTTACTAGCAGGTGGATACAAAATTCCAGAGACTTCAACAAACTCGTTGGCACTTGGTGGTGCAAATATCGCACATGTAAATAGTGCAGACGCAGCATATGACAATCCTGCAAACATGGTTTTTATGAGTGATACAAATCATATTGAAGCGGACTTGATATATATAAATACTTCGCCAACAAAGTTTCAAGGTACTGTTTCTGGAACAGGACCATATGATTTAAACGCAGAAGAACAAAACTTTTTACTACCATCATTACATTATGTCTCTCCAAGTCTTGGTGACAGTGGAGCAAGAGTTGGTGTAAGTATTGTAGTCCCTGGTGGACTTACTCGCGAGTGGACAGAAGGACCAGCTAAAACTTATTCAGAAGAGTTTACACTTGAAATAGTAGAAGTTAATCCCACGGCTGCATTTAAACTTAGTGATAAAGTAGGTTTTGCAGTTGGTTTTAGAATTGTCCATACTAGCGGTGTTGTTAAAAGTGATGGTGTTGTATCAACAGCCCCATTAGCAACAGCATCAAGAGATATGACAGGGGACTCTGTAGATTTTGGTTATAACTTAGCACTTGCTTACCACCCTACGGATAACTTAGAGATTGGTTTAACTTATCGTTCTCAAGTAAACTTAACTGTTGAAGGTGATGCGAACTTAAATACATCTTTTCTTTCAGGAACTTATGATGGGCCTGCAAATGTTACTATTCCATTACCTGCCTCTTTCAATGCAGCTATAGCTTATACATTTCCAACAAAAACTACAGTTGAATTTGTTTATGAAAAAACCTACTGGTCTTCATATCAAGCTTTGGACTTTGATTATCCAACTACATTAACAAACCCTGTATTAAATTCTGCATTTGATGCTCCAAAAGATAGAAGTTGGGAAGACACAAATACTTTTCGTATAGGTGTAACTCAAGAACTAGATGCATTTACACTAATGGCTGGTTTTGTTATAGATGAAACGCCAACACCAGAAAAAACATTAAATTTTGAATCTCCAGGAAGTGACTCAATGTCAGTATCATTTGGCGGACGTTATAAAATTGATAAAAACTTTGATATTGGCTTAGCAGCACTTTACTCAATGAAAGACGATAGAACTATTGATGGTTCAGTAAATGATAATAATATTAATGGTACATTTTCAGACTCAAACGTGCTTATGATATCAGCTGGTTTAGGATATAGATTTTAAGGAACTATTTGAAAACATTAGTGAATTTCCTTTCGGAAAAAAATATAGAAAAATCTGAGATATATATACATCTCAAATGTGATGAGACTGAGGCAACTATGCTTCAGTTCATTGCCAAAAAATATATGCAAGGCGAGGATGATATTCTTGTTTTGGATTTACTTCAAGAACTTTACCCAAGTGAAAACTATGAACATTTAGAGCACTTAAAAGAGTTGAAAAATCTTCTTGAACTTGGCTGGTTGCATCAGCAGAGTTTTACTCCAATGAAAATATCAGAAGTGACACCACTCGAACTACTTAATACCGCAGTAGGACCAACCCCAGCTTTTTTAAGACTTCTTCAAGAGGGAACACTTGAGTCTGAACTTCCAGAAGTAAAACCTTATGCGGATCATTTAGAGTATCTTCAAGATCAATTTTTTCGTATAGAGCTTTACCAAAAGATGAGTGTTATTCGTCAAAATGTACATGAGCACTCACTTGGTATAGATAGAGTTCAAAACAAACTTCAGCATTTAGAAAAACGCATACAAGAAAGAGTGGCACAAACCTCACAAAATCTTGTGCTTGATAAATTTTTTAAACAAAAAAAGATGAGTAATTATGAACAAGTTATATTTATAGCACTTCTACGTGAAGAGTATAGCTCATCTGATGCTTCTCTACGAGAGATGAATAATCTCATTGACTTAATCTCTTTGGATGAGTATGAACGCATCAAAAACCGTTCACTCTTAGAAGATGGTTCAAACCTTTTAAGTAACTCTATCATTGATTATGAAGAGATGTTAAATCCTTTTGGTGGAATTAGCCGTGCATTTTATATCATTGATGAGGTTCTTCAAAGTATTATTCATCCAAATAAAAGTAAGAAAGTCACCAGACTTAAGCTCGGTGCTTTAATAGATGAACAAGATATCTTTGAGTTGATTGATAGTGAAACTTCTCTAGAAGATGTAGTGCTTAATGAAAAAACGCAAGAGACACTTGAAAACTTAATGCATCAAGTAGATAAAAAAGTATCTTCGCGTTTAGTGGAGTGGGGCATAAAAGATAAGAAAAGCGGTATTGATGCTCGTATTATTTTTTATGGAGCTGCTGGAACTGGTAAAACAATGACAGCATATTCACTTGCCAAATCTTTAAAACGCCAGGTGCTCGCGTTTGATTGTTCTAAAATTCTTTCTATGTATGTAGGCGAGAGCGAAAAAAATGTGCGTAAAATATTTGATACATTTTATGAACTAAGTGAAAAAACAAAAACAGAGCCTATCTTGCTACTAAATGAAGCTGACCAGTTTTTAGGAGCAAGAAGCAGTGGAAACATTACGGGCTCAGATCAAATGCATAATCAAATGCAAAATATTTTTTTAGAACAGATAGAAAATTTTCGTGGAATGCTTATAGCTACTACTAATCTCTTAGAAAATATAGATAAAGCATTTTCTCGGCGTTTTGACTATAAGATAGAGTTTAAAAAACCAGACCTTGCACAAAGAGAAAAACTGTGGGAGTTAATGCTTCCGGTTGATGCACCTTATGAAAAAGGTTTTAATGCAAAAGAACTAGCTACATACTCTCTAACGGGTGGACAGATAAACCTTATCATTAAAAATACAGCATATAAGGTGGCAGTTATGGATGAACCACTCTTTACTCTTAAGGCATTCATAGGAGAAATAAACCGCGAAAAAGATGCAAATTTTGACAGTGAAAAATCCATGGGATTTATCAATAAATAATCGTTATAATTAGTGTCTAATTAACTTATAACTATTACAATTCTACACACTTTACTAGACTCTAAAGTGCCAATGTTGCGATAAGTGACATTGCATAAGAGTTCCCTTCATTATAAATAGATATTTAATACTCTTTTTGATATAGTGCACTAACTGTTTTTTCTTGTAAAGAACGATAGAAAAACAACTTTGAATTTAAAGGTAGGTTATATGGAGCATATAGTGACTTCAAATCCTTATTTTGGGGTATTTGTACTTTTTGTTATAACTTTTGGTGCGTTTATAACCACAACTGTTATCGCTCGTTTAGCGAGTCGTGCATTAGCTGCAAAAGATAGTGAAAAAATAAAACTTTCGGTCTATGAGTGTGGACCAGAGGTGACAAAACAGCCAAATAGAATTTCGCCACAGTTTTACCTGTTCGCACTTCTCTTTTTGCTGTTTGATGTAGAAATTGTATTTATGTTCCCATGGGCAGTAGACTTTAAACTTCTAGGTTGGTTTGGTTTTGCTGAGATGTTAATGTTTATATTACTTCTTGCTATAGGTTTTGTATATGCTTGGAAAAAAGGAGCGCTAGAATGGCACAACATAAAGTAAATTATACACAAGATGGTGGTTTGCCAGTTGCATTAACTAGCATTGATAAAATTGTAAACTGGGGGCGTTCAAATTCGATTTGGGCTCTTACTTATGGTTTGGCTTGTTGTGGTATTGAGATGATGGCATCAGGTGCATCAAGATTTGACTTTGACCGTTATGGAACGATTTTTCGTGCTTCACCGCGTCAGGCTGATGTTATGATAGTTGCAGGAACATTAACAAAGAAACATGCTGAATTTATTAAGCGTTTATATGATCAGATGACTGAACCTAGATGGGTAATCTCTATGGGTTCTTGTGCAAACACAGGTGGAATGTTTAACACTTATGCAACTGTTCAAGGTTGTGATAGAGTAATTCCTGTTGACTTATATCTTCCAGGTTGTGCACCACGCCCTGAAACACTTCAGTACGGTGTGATGTTGCTACAAAAGAAAATTAGAGCAAACAAAGCTGGCAATGCACAAAAGCCAAAAAGGTTAATGTAATGAGAGCATATACTCCTAAAGATAATGTACAAGCTAAAGCATACTACACAGACAGATACTATGTTTCACCGCAAGTACCAAAGCAAGAAGTTGCAAGTGATGAAGTTTTTGCCGCTGATTTAGCAGCTATTAGTGCAAAGTTTGAAGTAAAAGAGTCATATATTCAAGTTGGACAGATGGTAGTTTATATCAATGCTCAAGATATTTATGGCGTTTTAGAGTTGATGAGAGATGAGCTTGCATATACTCAACTTACAGAAATGTCTGCGATTGATTGGTTGGCAAAAGATAACAGTTTTGAAATCTTTTATCAAATGCTTTCAATGACAAAACGCAAGCGTATACGTATAAAATACTTCATTCAAAAAGGTGAAGCTGTCAACTCTGTTGAAAAACTTTTTCGTAGTGCTGACTGGTCAGAACGCGAGATGTATGATATGTTTGGTATAGAAGCGAACAATCACCCATTTATGAAGCGTATTCTTATGCCTTATGACTGGCAAGGTCACCCACTTCTTAAGACTTACCCATTAGAAGGCGATGAGTTTGCTGCTTGGTATGAAGTAGACAAAATTTATGGTAAAGAGGCTCGCGATATTATAGGGCCTGAAATTCGTGATACAGCGAGAGTTGATAGATATGACTCTGAGCGTTTTGCACGTCTAGGATTTGAAGTACCTAAAGGCACAGAAATCACTGGTAATGAAGAGAAAAATGAAAATGCTTACCAAGAAGAGGGTGGAGTATTTTTAGTGAAAAAATTCGATAAAGAGTCATCAAAAGTTATTGATGATCCGCAAAGATAGGTGGTAAAAATATGGCACAAGTAAAAAATAGATTAACACCATTTTTTGAAAATATTACATTTGATAGAGAAGACAGTGAGGTTATCCTTAACTTTGGTCCGCAACACCCTTCTGCACACGGACAGCTACGTTTGATGCTTCATATGCAACAAGAGCAAATTGTGAAAGCACATCCGGATATCGGTTATCTTCACCGTGGTATGGAAAAGATGGCTGAGAACATGATTTATAATGAGTTCATGCCTACAACTGACCGTATGGATTACATAGCATCGTCTTCAAACAATTATGGTTTTGCACTTGCAGTAGAAAAACTGATAGGTTTAGAAGTGCCTCGTCGTGCAAAAGTAATTCGTATGATGCTTTTAGAGATAAATCGTTTAATGTCTCATCTTTTCTGGTTAGCTACTACAGCTCTTGATATTGGTGCGATGACAGTATTCCTTTTTGCATTCCGTGAAAGAGAGTACTTAATGGACATTATAGAAGGCTATTGTGGTGCACGTCTTACACATGCAGCTATTCGTATTGGTGGAGTGCCTTTAGATATTCAAGATGGTTTTATCCAGCAGTTACGAAGTTTCTTAGATAAATTACCTCAGAATATTAAAGATTATGAAGACCTTTTAGACTCAAACCGTATTTGGTTAATGAGAATGGAAGAGGTAGGAACTATCTCAACTGAAATGGCACTTTCATGGGGATGTACTGGTCCAATGCTTAGAGCATCAGGTGTAGCTTGGGATATTCGTAAAGAGGAACCTTATGAGTTATATGATGAAGTAGAGTTTAATGTACCTTTCTCAGATAAAGGTGACAACTTTGCTCGTTATCGTATTTACATGGAAGAGATGAGAGAGTCTGCAAAAATTTTATATCAAACTATAGATATGTATGAAGAGACTGTCAAAAATAATCAAACAGAATTAATGGCGCATTCACCTAAGTATATTTCAGCTCCAAAGTTAGACATAATGACACAGAACTACTCGCTTATGCAGCACTTTGTTCTCGTAACTCAAGGTATGAGACCTCCAGTTGGTGAAGTATATGTAGCAACAGAATCACCAAAAGGTGAACTTGGATATTACATTAACTCTCAAGGTGGACCATATCCATATAGACTGAAACTACGTGCTCCATCATTTTGGCATACAGGAATCTTAACTGATCTTTTACCTGGTCACTATATTCCAGATGTTGTTTCTATTATTGGTACTACAAATATCGTATTTGGGGAGGTTGATAGATAATGAAAAGATATGACTTAAGACATCTTAAGGATGGTTTTGAACCTCGTATGAAAGAACTCCTAGCTACTCATAAAGTGGGAGAGGTTGCAATATTTTTGTTTGAAATTGGTGATTTTACACCTGTTCAAAGAAGCGCTGATTTAGTAAAAGAGTCTGGTTATGAACTACTAAACTCTTTAAAGTTTAACGAAGTCGATTGGACTGTCGTAGCTAAAAAAGAATAGGATTTTATTGTGAGTAAAGTATATTTTTCTACTTGGAAAGGTGAATCAATCAATAATATTGGTAAACCTGAAGAAGAGTGGGAAGAATCAGCATATAATCTACCTGCACAGTATGATGATCATCGCGATTCTAAAGCCTTTATTGGTTGGGATGGTGTTGCATTATTTAGTGAAAATGTAGATGTAATCCGTCTTGCGATGGAATATGCAGCACAGTATCAAGAGTATTCAGAAGCATGTGGAAGATGTGCTCCTGGACGTTGGGGTGGTCGTATTCTTTATGATCAACTTGACAAGATTGCTCGTGGTGAAGGTGCTATTGCTGATTTGGATCACTTAAAAGAGATTGGTAAAAGTATGCAAATTACTTCAAAATGTGAAATTGGAAAAACAGTTCCAACTCCTATCATTGATTTGATGACACATTTTGAAGATACATTTTTAGAGTGTATTAATGAGCAGAAACCATCAAAACATTATCAAGATAAAATTGGCTATATCGCTAAAATAACAGCACCATGTACAGATGCATGTCCTGCTGATGTTGATATTCCTGGTTATATTGAAGGTGTAAGAGATCTGCGTTTTGATGATTCTCTAATGGCGACACGTCAAACGATGCCATTAGCCCATACTTGTGGTCGTGTTTGTCCTCACCCATGTGAAGATGCTTGCCGTCGTACGAACTTAGATGAGCCTATTTCTATTATGGCACTCAAGCGTTTAGGTGCGGATTGGGAGACTGACCACGGTTATGACTTTTTTCATCCAGTAGAGAAAAAACCTCTAAATGGTAAAAAAGTTGCTGTTGTTGGTGCTGGTCCTGCTGGTCTAACTACTGCATATTACTTAGCCGCTGATGGTGTTGAAGTTGATGTTTATGAAGAGCTTCCAGTTTTAGGTGGTGAAGTTACAGTTGGTGTTCCAGAGTATCGTATGCCTTGGGAAAAATACCTTGAAGATATTGAGTGTGTTCGTGACCTTGGTGTAAACTTTATAGTAAACCATAAAGTTTCAAAAGATGACATGCAGAGATTTGAAAAAGAGTATGATGCAACTATGATTGCTTCTGGAACACGTATTTCTAAAGCTGTTAGATGTAAGAACGAGCGTTCAGAAATTCAAGGTTATTGGGGAGCTATAGATTTTCTTGACTGGGTAAATCTCTATGTGAAGTTTGATATTAAAACTCCTGAAGTTGTTCAAAAACAACAAATGCTTCCAACTGACCATGTTGATTTGACTGGTAAAGTTGTAGCTTGTGTCGGTGGTGGTTTTACTTCTATGGATGTTGTACGTTGTTCAATTCGTGCGGGTGCTAAGAGAGTTATCATGCTTTATCGTCGTGATGAGAAGACTATTATCAGAAACACTACTTACGAAGAGTACCATGAAGCAGTAGAAGAGGGTGTAGAGTTTATGTTTCACTCTGCTGTAGATGAAATGATTGATGAAAACGATGTCTTAAAAGCATTAGTTGTTGACAAGTATGAACTACAACCTGACCCAGAAGGTGGACGTCCTCAACTTGTTAAAATTGAAGGTGCATCTGAGACTATAGAAGTTGATTATCTTATTCCTGCGGTTTCTCAGTCTGCTGATTTAGACTTTGTTCCAGAGGAATGGGAGTTAGAGATGACTTCATGGGCTACATTAAAAACAAATGGTAAAGATTATATGACTTCACGTAAAGGTATCTTTGCAAGTGGAGATTGTGAGTATGGTCCAATGACTATTGTTAATGCAGTAGGACAAGCAAAACGCGGGGCTTCTGTTATAAGTAGATATGTTCAAACTGGTGAAATTAGTCTGACTGATGATGAGATTATGGAAGATCATTTACGTAAACTGAAAGTTTATGATAAAAATGAAAAAGTTACAGGATGGATGCCAGGTCTTCCTCGTGAACAGAGTGAAATTGTGAGCCCACTTGAAAGAAAGTTTAATAACATGGAAGTAAACTTAGGTTTCACACAAGAAGAAGCCATGGCTGAAGCAGATCGTTGTATGCGTTGTTACTATATAGCAATGGTTCAGGCATAGGGGGCTTAGATGGAAAAAATTGTAAATTTTAAAATCGATGGCAGAGATGTAAGTGGTAAAAAAGGCGAAACTATTTTACAAATAGCTCGTCAAAATGACATTTATATTCCAACTATGTGTTATATCTCAAAGACAACTCCATGTGCATCATGCCGTATGTGTGTTGTAGAAGTTGAAGGTCTTGATGGTGTAGTCCTTAGTTGTAATACTCCTCCAACTGAAGGTGCTAGCATTACAACAAACAATGCAGAACTAGAAGTAGAACGTAGAAATATCATGAAACTTTATGATGTTAACCATCCTTTAGAGTGTGGTGTATGTGATAAGTCTGGTGAATGTGATCTTCAAAATAAAACTTTGGAATTTGATGTTTCTCAACAAAACTTTTCAACACGTGAGCAGCATCGTCCTATTGAACATTGGGGACTTATTAACTATGACCCTGCATTATGTATTATGTGTGAAAAATGTACTCATGTTTGTAATGAAGTAATAGGTGATGATGCGATTGACGTTTTCTTTGGTGGATATAGTTCGACGATTGTTCCTAAAAACTCAGATACTTTAGATTGTACTTTTTGTGGTGAATGTATCGCAGTTTGTCCAGTTGGTGCACTTGTAAGTTCTGAGTTCCAGTACAAGGCAAATGCTTGGGAATTATCTCGCGTTCCATCAACTTGTGCACACTGTTCTGCAGGATGTAGTTTAGAGTATGAAACAAGACATAATGGAATTGATGCTGATGATATAATTCATAGAGTAAAAAACAACTTTGAGTTTACGTCACTTTGTGGTGCTGGGCGTTTTGGCTTTGACTTTACAAACACAGCTACGAAAAATGATGCTGCATTTATGAATGCCCTTGATGCTCTATCAAATGCAAAAGCAATTCGCTTTTCATCTATGATTACAAATGAAGAAGCACATATTTTACAGCTTCTCAAAGAAAAACTAGGTATAAAGCTTTTTAATGAAGATGCAAGAAAATATGCTTCGTTTATGAAGGCATATAGTTCTGTGAGCGGAAAACTACACCATAGTGCCTCTTTAGATGCTATAAAGCAAGCTGAAGCTGTTGTTGTCATTGGAACAAGAATTTCAACTGATAATCCAGGGGTACGTTATGCACTCACAACTGCGTCTCGCCATAATGGTGCAAAAATAGTCTATGCACACCCTATGGAAGATGCTCTTATGCAAAATACTATTACACAACTTATGAAGTATGAAGCTGGTTCAGAAGAGGGTGTTATGGCACTACTTGCGAATGAGCTACTTCAAAATGTTGAGCTAAGTGATGATGAAAGAGCATTTTTTAATGATTTAGATTTAGGTTATCTTGAAGCTGAAAGTAATGTTGGCGATGATGAATTAAAAGCTATGTCAAAATCATTTGTAAGAGCAAAAAATCGTGTATTAATAATTGGTAGTGATATTTTAGATCATGAAAGAGCAGAAAATATTGCTAAACTAGCAGCATTAATAGAAAAGTACACTGAATTTTCTTTACTTGTTGTTCCAAGAGAAGTTAATACTTTAGGTTCATCTCTAATTTGTGAACTCGATCGTGATGAAAATATTGACAATGTTGTTGGTTACAATGCCAATGGTTCATTTGTTATATCTTCTGAAGGTACTGGGGATTTAGATATTCCAGCATTAAACCAACAAGAAGGATCTGTTGTAAGTATAGATAATCAAGTTCTTCCTCTCAATGTCGCAATAGGTTTTAATGGTTATACCCTTAATGATTTAGCAAATGCTTTAAGTATAAAAAAGGAAAATACTATCGAGTATACACAAGAGTTAAGTAGTAAAGTTGGATTTAAAGCAGTGAGTTTTGACTCATTAGAGAACTTTTTAACTCCATATGGAGAAGATAAACGCGGCTATATATTAGATGAAGTTTCTTGTGAAGTAAATGGTAGTATTGAAGCTATATCTGATCTTCCAGAATTTAATGGGACAGTGATCTATCACTCAAATCCTGTACTTCAGTTTAATGCATATACTGCAAAAACAAAACAGTTAGAAAAAGATACATCATTGAGAGGTTCTGCTCAGTTTGCTGCTGCAGCAAGAATCTCTGATGGTGATGAAGTAGAAATCACAACTAATTCTAAAACAATAAAGAGAGTTTTTAAGCTTGATGCTGATTTAAAAGGCACGATTGCATTAAACCCAACTTTTGATGGTCTTTTAGATGTTGATGGTTATAGATTTGAAAAATCTAAAATAGTGAGAGTAGTGTAATGAGTAATGTTACTATAAATATAGACGGCAAAGAGATAGTCACACAAGAAGGTGAAACTATACTTAACGCGGCTCGTGCAAACGATATTTTTATTCCAGCTATATGTTATTTGACAAGATGTAGCCCAACTTTGGCATGTCGTATTTGTCTTGTTGAGGCAGATGGAAAACAAGTGTATGCTTGTAATGCTAAATCTAAAGATGGAATGAATATTACGACAACGACGGAAAGTATAGAAAAAGAACGCCGCATAATTATGGAAGTATATGATGTAAATCATCCTCTTCAGTGTGGTGTTTGTGATCAATCAGGTGAATGTGAGCTACAAAACTATACTCTAGAAATGGGAGTAGATACACAACATTACACAATCAAAGATATCGATAGAAGTTCTCACGATTGGGGACATTTACACTATGATCCGGGTCTTTGTATTGTATGTGAGCGTTGTGTAACAGTTTGTAAGGATATGATTGGAGACAATTCTCTTAAAACTATTGCCCGTGGTTCGGATCCGCTAAATCCTGAATATAAAGAAAGTATGCCAAAAGATGCATATGCAATGTGGAATAAGCTCAACAAATCAGTGATTGGTCTTACAAATGGTACTGATGTTCTTGATTGTACTTCATGTGGAGAGTGTGCAGCTGTTTGTCCTGTTGGTGCACTAGTAGATACTGAGTTTATGTACAAATCAAATGCATGGGAACTTCGTCAGATACCTGCAACATGTGGTCACTGTTCTGCTGGATGTCAGATAACTTATGATGTTAAACATGCAAGTGTTGACAATCCAGAAGATAAAATTTACCGTGTTATGAATGAGTGGAATTATGTCTCACTTTGTGGAGCTGGTCGTTATGGATTTGATTATCAAAATGCAGATGTTGTAAAAGATGAAGCTGCGTTTAACAAGGCTGTAGAAGCCTTTAAAAAAGCGGATACTATTAAATTTACTTCTACTATTACAAATGAAGAAGCTTTAATTTTAGAAAAACTAAAAGAAAAATTTGGATATAAACTTGTTAATGATGAAGCTCGTTCATTTCAAACTTTCTTAAAAGACTATTCTGAAATTAGTGGAACTTCTCTTTACTCAAGTAACTTGAAAGAGGTTGCAAACAGTAACTTTATCGTAAGTATCGGTACTGCAATTAAAAGTGATAATCCAAATGCTAAATATGCACTTAACAACTCTTTAACTGTAAATAAAGGTGCGGGATTATATTTTCACCCAGTAAAAGATCCGGTTGTTGATGAGATGGGTAAAAACTTGCTAAGTGTTATTCATAAGCCTCTTCAAGAAGAGACGGCACTCTATTTAGTACTAGACTTGTTCGCAGATAAAGAAAAACTGCCAAGTGAGATAGTTGAATACTTAGCATCTTTTCATTCTATGAAAACAGTTTCTATTACAGAGAATGTAAAAGAGAAAATTGTTGATATAAGAACTGAAATAGAAATGGATCCAGATACTGGTGAAGAGAGAGAAGTTGAAGTAGATAGATCAAGAACTGAAACTAAGAAAGTAACTAAAGATATAGAAGTAGATGATAATAGACTTGTTACTTTACTTGGGCTTGGAGATGATTTTGCTGAGACTTTTGAAAAGCTCATGAAGAAGAAAGACTCTTTTTCATTAATGGTTGGACCGGATTTATATAATCATCCAAACTCTAAAAATATAGCTCGTATAGTTGCTTTAATTGAAAAATATGCGAACTTTAAAGTAGTAATGATACCAGCATTGACAAATACACTTGGTGTTTCATTGATTAATGAACTCTCAGACAAATCTGGAGAATACACTATAGGCTATAACACAAAAGGTGACTTTACTCTTTCTGCTTTAGGTGGGAGTGAATGTGACTTAGATATGCCAGCTATCAATCAACAAGAGGGGACACTCACTAGTATAAATAAGCGTGTAAACCCTACAAATGCGGCTGTTGTTTACGGTGGATACACACTTAACAATATCGCAAATGCACTAGGGCTTAATGCTCAATATACAATTGATTACACAGCAGCTCTTGGAGAGAAACCATCATTTAAAACTGAAGAGTTTGATGCGTTACCAAACTACTATACAAATGCAGGTGAAGAGATTCGTGGATATGAGTTGGTATCACAGTCTGTAAAGGTAACACAAGATGAAAGTGTGAAGCCAATTGATGAGGGTGCAGCTTTAGAAGATGGTATAATTTATTTAGCTAACCCTGTAAGACAATTCACAGAGTTTACATATAAAACTACTTACCTTGATGAATTAAGTGGTGTTTATATGAGTGAGGAAGCTCTTTCTAAGTCTGAGTTAAACGAAGGCGATAGTGTTAAAGTAAAAACTCAAAATGGAGAGCTTGTAGCAAAAATTGTTAGTGATAATAAAATTGCAGGCGATATAGTAATACTCCCAACTTTTGATTCAAATTTAAAATCTGAGGCTTTAGTAAACGGTTATCGTTTTGCAACAGCTTCAATTGAAAAGGTGTAATATATGGATACAGCATACTTAATAGAAACGATTATAAAAGTCGTAGTTATTCTGCTTATTTTTTCTGCATTAGCAGGATTTGGAACGTATTTTGAACGTAAAATACTTGCATTTATGCAGCGTCGTCTAGGGCCGATGAATGTTGGTCCTTATGGATTGTTGCAAATTGCAGCAGATGGTATTAAGCTTTTTACTAAAGAAGATATTATCCCGACTGGTGTTGTAGCCAAGATTTTTAAAATTGCACCGGTAATTACAGCAGCAACTGCATTTATGGCAGCAGCAGCGATTCCGTTCTTACCATCTTTTACACTTTTTGGATATACAGTACACCCAATTGTAGCAGATGTTAATATTGGTATTTTATATATTCTTGGAGTAATGGCTATTGGTTTATATGGTCCATTGCTTGGTGGTATGGCTTCTGCAAATAAGTTTTCACTTATTTCAGCAGCTCGTGCTGCAGCAGTTTTTATCTCATATGAGGTAATTACTGGCCTTTCGATTTTAGCACCTATTATGATGGTTGGTTCATTATCTCTTATTGATTTTAATGAATACCAATCAGGTGGAATAAGTGATTGGATTATCTGGAGTCAACCCGTAGCGTTTGTTCTTTTTTGGATAGCAGCATTTGCTGAAACTGGCCGTACACCTTTTCACTTAATAGCAAATGATCATGAAATTATTGATGGTTTTGGTACAGAATACTCTGGAATGAGATGGGGACTTTTCTTCATCGGTGAGTATGCAAATATGTTCTTTATCTCATTTGTAATTCCATTACTTTTCTTAGGTGGATATGGTGATGGTAGTTTACTAGGAGCACTTGGTCTTCTTGGAAAGGTTGCGTTTTTCTTCTTCTTTTTCTTATGGACAAGAGCAGCATGGCCAGATGTTAGACCGGATCAGTTGATGTGGTTATGTTGGAAAGTACTTATGCCAATAGCAGTGATTAATGTAGTAATCACTGGTTTTGTAATGATGTTTTAGGGGGATATGAAGAAAATGGAAGCATTTAATAATAGAAATGTAGCTGAGGGTGATTACTACTTAGTTGATATAGAAGATTATCCTACTGATGGATGGGGTAAGTTTAAGCGTGTTGTAAAAAGAAGCTTTAGGGGTGAACTCTTTGTTGGTTTATGGGTAGTTTTACGTGAAATGATAAAGTTTGATATACATACTATTCAGTACCCACAAGAGAAGATGCCAATAGGACCACGTTATCGTGCAGTTCATGAGATGAAACGCCTTTGGGAATCTGATGCAGAGAGATGTATTGGATGTGGACTTTGTGAAAAAATCTGTATCTCTAATTGTATTCGTATGGATACAAAGATAGATGAAAACTCCCGTAAAGAAGTTTCAGAATACACAATTAACTTGGGACGCTGTATCTTCTGTGGTTATTGTGCAGAAGTTTGTCCAGAACTCGCTATTACACATGGTGGTGAGTATGAACAAGCATCAGAACAAAGAGAACATTTTGTTGACTATGAGTATATGTTGACTCCTCTTGACAAGATGAAAGCTGGAACTCAACAAGAGTTTGAAGGTTTTGGTGCGATCACACCACATGAAGAAGAGCGTGTTAAAAAAACACCTCTGGCATATTAAGGAGATTTGATTATGTTTGAAGCGATAGCGTTTTACTTATTTGCATTTTTGACAATTGCGATGTTTTACATTACTGTAACTACATCACAAGCATTATATGCATTGACTGCTTTAGCGGCAGGAATGATTTTTATATCAGCATTTTTCTTTATCCTTGGTGCTGATTTTTTAGGTGCTGTACAGATAATAGTTTATACCGGTGCAGTAATGGCAATTTATGCTTTTGGTATGATGTTCTTTGATACTACAAGAGATGTGAAAGAGAAGCAGGGGAATAAATTTATTATTGTTGGACTTTCTACATTTGCAGCGATTTTAGTGGTACTTATTTTTGCTGTTCCAATGATTTCAACTAACATGACAGCATTTTATCCTGTTGTAGAAGCTGCAGGTAATACACAAAATGTAGGTATGGTTCTTTTCACTAAATACTTAATTCCATTTGAAGTTGCTGCTGTAATGCTTCTTGTTGCAATGGTTGCTGGAATTGTATTAGCTGGTAAAAAAATGGACTTATCTTTAACATTAATGAGTGGAGATGAAGTTGAAGAGATGAAGAAGAATCAAGATAAAAGGATAATTTCATGATGGAAATAGGTTTAAATCACTACCTTGTTTTATCTACAATTTTATTTACTATTGGTTTAGTAGGTGTTATGCGTAGAAAAAACCTTCTTTTATTATTTTTTGCAACAGAGATTTTACTTAATTCAGTAAATATTGCTTTTGCCGCAATCTCACATTATTATGGAGATTTGACTGGTCAAATGTTTGCATTCTTTGTAATTGCAATTGCTGCATCTGAAGTAGCTGTTGGGCTTGGTCTTTTAATTGTTTGGTTTAAACGCCATGGCAATATTAACCTAGACACTATGTCAAGTATGAGAGGATAAAAATATGGAAAAATATTTATACATTGCACTTTTTGCACCTCTAGTAAGTTCGTTATTTGGGGCACTTTTTACTGCTACACCAAAGAAACAGTTTGTTGGAATTATTGCGAGTCTTTTAATATTTCTTGCATTTTTGAGTAGTACTGTACTCTTAGTTCACATTTTAAATGGTGGCGAGGTTGTTCATGTTGAAATGATGACATGGATGGCTACTGGAGATTTATATATTCCTTTTGGTTTTGTAGTAGATCAAGTTTCTGTGACTATGATGATGGTTGTTACTTTAGTTTCAACTGTTGTTCACATTTACTCTATTGGTTACATGGATCACGATGCTGGATTTAATAGATTTTTCTCATGGCTCTCAGCATTTGTGTTTTCAATGATGGTTCTAGTTATGAGTGATAACTTTGCTGGTCTATTTATAGGTTGGGAAGGTGTTGGTTTATGTTCTTGGGGTCTCATTGGTTTTTGGTTTCATAAAGAGGTTGCTACATGGGCAGCTAATGAAGCATTTATCATGAACCGTATTGCTGACCTTGGAATGCTAATTGGTATCTTTTTAGTTTACTGGAATACTGGAACACTTCAGTACGATGGTGCATTTGCTGCAATGCCATCACTTGATACTGCTACGCTTACATGGATTGGTATATTTTTATTTATTGGTGCTATGGGTAAATCTGCACAGTTCCCACTCCATACATGGCTAGCAGATGCAATGGAAGGTCCAACTCCTGTTTCTGCACTTATTCATGCTGCAACAATGGTAACAGCAGGTGTATATCTTGTTGTGCGTTCAAACGAGCTGTATGATTTAATTCCAAATGTTGGTCTGTTTATCGCTAGTCTTGGTGCTTTTGTTGCAATGTTTGCTGCATCTATGGCACTAGTTAATCGTGATATGAAAAGAATTATTGCTTACTCAACTCTGTCTCAATTAGGTTACATGTTTGTTGCTGCTGGTCTTGGGGCTTACTGGGTTGCACTGTTCCACTTAATGGCACATGCATTTTTTAAAGCACTGCTTTTCTTAGGTGCTGGTAATGTTATGCATGCGATGCATGACGAACTAGATCCTTTTAAAATGGGTGGACTTAAAAAGCCGATGAAGTGGACTTTTATTATGATGACCTTAGCATCTGTTGCACTCGCAGGTATCTATCCATTTGCTGGTTTCTTCTCAAAAGATTTAATTTTAGAAGTTGCGTTTGTTGAAAACCACTACATTATATACACTGTGTTGCTTTTAACTGCTGGTCTTACTGCATTTTATTCATTTAGACTTATAGCTCTAATTTTTCACGGTGAAGAGAGATACAAACTTTTTGGTATTGATCCACATGAAGCATACAAATTTATGCTTGTTGGTATGAGCCCATTACTTTTGTTAGCGATCATCGCAGGTTCATTTAAACTCTCTTATTTTGAGATGGTAACGAATGTACTTCCTGAGTTAGAGTATCATATACATCATCCAGTTATCTTTTGGACAATAACTATTGGTACACAACTTTTTGTAATTGCTGCAATCATTTTTGCTTACAAAAAATATGCAAATGCAAATATAAAAGTCCCAGATGGTACATCTGCGATGGAAAATTCAATCGCATATAAAGTACTTAAAAATCAGTACTATATTCCGTATGCATATGAAGAGTACATTGTTAAACCATATAGAGAACTCTCTACTGTATTTTGGCAACATGTTGATTTGAAAATTGTAGATGCTACAGTTGATGGAATAGCAAATATAGTTTATTCTACAGGTGAAAAAACAAGAGATATGCAAAGTGGTAATCTATCTACGATGTTAAGATGGATGGTAGCAGGTACAGTTGGACTGTTATCATTAGCTGTAGTTTTTGGACTAGCAGTAAGACACTCTGATGAGATTGTAACAATCTTATCAGGTTTAGGAGTTTAATTTATGTTAGATCATATATTATCGGTATTAATTTTCTTTCCAGCACTCGCAGCAGTGTTTGGGTTTATGATTCAAAAAGAGAGTATTCGGGCTTATGGGATAATTGTAGCTTTAATCGAATTCATACTCTCATTATGGTTATGGTTCGCATTTGACTCAAATGTATCTGGTATGCAGTTTATGGAACAGCTTCCTATTGTTCCATCTTTTGGAATCAATTATATCTTAGGTGTTGATGGCGTTTCTCTATTTATTATCATATTAGCAGCATTTTTTACTATGATTGGTATAGCTTCTCTTACAGAAACTCCGAATGAAAAAAATATGATTATCACATTGTTATTTTTACAAATGACAATGATTGGTGTTTTTGCTGCACTTGACGGAATAGTTTTTTATATCTTTTGGGAGCTCTCATTAGTACCTATGCTGTATCTTATAGGTGCATGGGGTGGACCATTGCGTGTTTATGCATCTGTTAAGTTTTTCTTATACACTTTCGCTGGTTCACTTGTAATGCTTGTTGGTATGTTATTTATGGCTTACTTCTTTTACCAAGCAACTGGTGTATGGAGTTTCGCAATTCTTGATTGGTATAGACTTATATTGCCAGAGAATTTCCAGTTATGGTTATTTGCAGCATTTTTTATTGGTTTTGCTATCAAAGTGCCTATGTTTCCATTTCATACTTGGTTACCATATGCACATGGTCAAGCACCAACGATAGGTTCTGTAATACTAGCAGCGATTTTACTTAAAATGGGCACATATGCATTTATCCGTTTTTCACTTCCATTATTCCCAGATGCATCTGTTTACTTTATGTATCCAGTAGCAATTCTTGCAATTATAATGATTATATATACTGCAATGGTTGCTTATGCACAAAAAGATATTAAACAAGTTGTTGCATACTCATCAGTATCACATATGGGTGTCATTATTCTTGGTACATTTGCAATGAATGTAGAAGGTATTACAGGTTCTGTGTTCTTAATGATTGCACACGGTGTAGTTTCAGGTGCATTATTTTTGCTTGTTGGTGTGATTTATGATAGACGACATACTAAGATGATGGATCAGTTTGGTGGTATAGCACATGTGATGCCTAGATATGCAACAATCTTTGGTATTATGATGATGGCTTCTGTTGGGATGCCTTTAACTATTAACTTTGTAGGTGAGTTCTTATCTTTACTTGGTTTTTATCAACAATCTCATACTTTAACTATTCTTGCAGGTATTGCAATTATTGTTGGAGCTATTTATATGCTAGCAGCTTACAAAAAAATGTTTTTTGGTACGGTGACTATAGAAGAGAATAAAAATCTTCCGGATGTTAATAAAAGAGAACTTGTAGCTCTTATACCACTTACTATTATTACAATATGGTTAGGTGTATATCCAAAACCGGTTTTAGAACCTATAAATAACTCAGTTGAATCAATTGTACAACTTATGCACAATAAGGCTACAACTGAAGAAGCAAAAGAGAGAATTCCTAACCTTCTTGAGGGTGTGGAAATCTCAAGAACACCAATGCAGGAGGCAAACTAATGTTAGAGCCAGTAAATGTTTCTTTAGAGTCTTTAAACTTAATGACTCTAGCACCTATGCTTATACCAATCATTGGTGCACTTTTAATCTTAGTGATAGATATCTTTAAAAGTAATCTTGATAAGACACTCTATGTAATGTTAAGTTTACTATTTTTACTAATGGACTTTGGTTCTTTAGTTGATGCATCAGGTATATTTGTTCAAGATGGCACAATTATGGGTGTTTTTGATGTTATGCTCATTGATGGATTAGCTATACTTTCTCAGTTTATAATTGTTGGTGCATCTATGCTTTTCATTCCATTAGCATTATCGCATGATCGTTTTCATGAGTTTTCATATCCTGAATTTTTTGCACTTTTCTTATTTATGATTAGTGGATTCCAGTTTATGGTTGCTACGGACAATTTAATTTTAGTATTTGTTGGACTTGAGACATCTTCTCTAGCACTTTATACTTTAATTGCAATGCATAACAGAGATAAATCATTTGAAGCAGCTATTAAGTACTTTACAATGGGTGCATTAGCAGCAGGATTTTACTCTTTTGGTGCGATGGTTTTTTATGCACTTACAGGTTCTGTAGAAATTAATCAAATAGCAACTGTATTAGCGGCTAATGGTTATGCTGACATAGGTTATGTACTAGTAGCTGTTACATTTATGCTTGCATCATTCGGTTTTAAACTTTCTATAGTTCCGTTCCATATTTGGGCACCTGATGTATATGAAGGTTCAAGTTCTGCAATGGCTGGATACATGTCAATTGTTCCAAAAATTGCTGCATTTGTTGTAGCTATGAGACTCTTTGAGTTTTTAATTCATAGTGGAATTATATGGCTGGAAGTAGTCTTATACATTTTTGTAGTAGTTACGATGACTGCTGCAAATATTTGGGCACTTGTTCAGAGTGACGTAAAACGAATGCTGGCATATTCATCAATTTCGCATGCAGGTTTTGTGATGGCAGCAATTTTAATCGGTACAACTCAATCGAACAGTGCTCTTTTTCTCTACTGGATACTTTTTAGTTTTACAAATCTAGGGTCTTTTTCAATGTTATGGATGTCTCGTCAAAAACATCTTCCAGTACATCAGACAAGTGACCATAGTTATGATAAGTTTGCGGGAATGATTAAAACAGCACCTGTTGCTGCGGTAATTATGGCACTTTTTATGTTAAGTCTTGCAGGATTACCACCATTTGCACTTTTTTGGGGTAAACTTTATATGATTAGTTCTGCTGTTACTAGTGGATATACTATACTTGCCCTAGTTATGGCACTAAACTCTGCTATAGCGGGGTATTATTATATTAAACTTGTTGTATATATGTTTATGAAAGAACCAGTCTTAGGTAATGATGGACATGTTTATGTGTCAAATGCTACATTAGCTTTAAAATCTATTATTGGTTTTGCAGCTATAGGAACTATATTTGCTTTTGTAGCTGTAAACCCACTACTTGAGTTTATTACAGCTTTTGTTTATAATAGTGGATACTAATAGTTAAAACCTATACTCAGCAAAGGAGAAGAGAATTTGTTAAAATGGATGCTCTTCTTACTCCTTTGCTTTAATCTTTATGCACTTGAAATATCAATGGATAGTGCAAAAGATGACTTTTCAAAATATTCTACATTACATATATTAGATTCAAAAGAGTTTATCTGTCAAGAAATAAAAAATGACTTTGATGTCACGACAGAAGTTATATGTGCATTTTCTAAAAAACCATCACAAACAATACAAACGATAAAGAATGATTTTTTTATTCTCAATACGATTATTAAAGATGATACCTTTTTTCTTTCCATTAAACCTATTCATAAAATTAAGCTACTTTCAGAAGTATTTGATCTTACTAAAGATGACAGTGTTTATAATGTCCATGCTACTTTATCTAAAAGATGGTTGCTTATCGGGTATTTTGATAAACTCCCTTTAATTTATAAGGATGAGCACTCTTCTATAGGTATTAATTTTCCATTTTTTTTAGAAAACGATAAATTACCATTTGTTGGTAGTCTCGATATCAAAGGAAATCCTGTTCATATTAAACGAGTAGGAGATGTAAAAGAGTACATTAAAATTAAACAGTACTATAAAGAGAAAAAGTATGAAAGATGCATGGAGTTAATAGATGAAATTTTACTTGATTATCCAAATACACTTTTTAAAGCAGAACTAATTTATTATAAAATTATGGTTTATTCACAACTAAAAGATTATGATAATGTAGTTTCATATGCAAAGACATACCTAAGAGAATATTCATCAAACGAAAATGTTCCAGAAGTCTTGGCTCTTACTGCACATGCATATTCAAATATAGGTTTAATCTCAGATGCTGAATATTTCTTTGATAGATTATTTAGCGAACATAAGGGTTCTGTAGCATCTCAATGGGGACTTATATATATGGGTGAGATGCTTGAGTCTTCAGGTGGAATTACTAAAGCTTTAAAATATTATAAAAAAGCACTTATGGAAACTTCTAATATAGAAGTAGCGATTAATGCAGCATACCATTTGGCCTCATCGTATCAAGGGCTTAACAATAAAGAATCTTCAAAATATATTGAAAAAATAATCAATACTAAACCTGACTTTTTCATGGATAATTTAGTTAGTGCTAATAAAATGATGCATGCATTTGCAGATGATGGGAATTATAAGACTGCTGCGTCGATAGCCCAAGCTATTATTAATGAGATTAATCCTAGCTATGATGAGTATGAATCGTACTTAAAAGATATAGCACTATGGACATCAAAAACTGATAATAAAGAAGAAGCACTTAAAAATATAAATAAATATATAAAGCAGTTTCCTGATGGTGAATACATAAATGAGATAGGAATTGTTAAAGATGCTCTCTTCTTTGATACACCTGATTTAAATGCAAGTGCTCGTTTAAGTGAGTATGATAAGTTAATAGAAACTTATAGTGATGATACCATAGGAAATCGCGCAGTATATGAAAAAGCAAAACTCCTTCTTGAGCTTAATAAGTTTTCAGAGATTATTAACACTAAGGATGAATTATTACAATTAGATGCAGAAATCTATCCTGAGAAAGAAGTGATAGTTACTCAAGCGGCAATTGGACTTATGGAAAAATCTTTAGAATCTAAAGAGTGTGAAGAGGTTATTGTAATATCTAATGATTACAATATAACTCTCTCGGATAAATGGGATAATGGGATTTATGAGTGTGCAATGAAAGGTGGAGATTATCAACTTACAAAACGCATGATAGAAAAAAATCTTAAGTCAGAAGATATAAGCTTACGAAAGAAGTGGCTTTATCGTTATGTAAAAGTAGATTTCGCCATTGGAAACTATAGTGATATGATAGGTGCGGCAAATGATTTAGTGACACTTATGCAAGGTGATGATAGCTCTCATTATAATGATGTTTACCGATACCTCTTTGACGCTTACGATAGAGTAGAACAAGAAGATAAACTCGTTCAAATTATGGATAAAATAGAAAAGTTATTTGGACTTACTTATAAAGACATAGAGCGTTATATTACTATGGTTTCAATCGGAAGTGAAAACAAAGATGACAATATGGTTATTAAGTATGCGACTAAGGTGATGGATATTCAAAATTCGTCTCTTTCTAATGCTCAGAGCCCTTATGTAGAGTTTACCTTGTATCAAGCATACATCAACATTGAAAACTACAATCTAGCTCTATATGTGATTGAATCACTTAATAGTGTAAAATTAAAAAATATTGATAGATCAAGACAGAAATATCTCTTAGGGAGTGTTTTGGCAAAACTATGGAGAGATGATGAAGCAAAAGTTGCTTTTGAGGATGCTATAAAAGCAGATCCAGATTCACCATGGGCGAATCTAGCTAAGAGTGCATTAAAGCTCTAAGCAATCTGCGATAGAGTAAAGACCAGTCTCTTTTTGAGATAGCCATTTCGCTGCACGAAGAGCACCTTTACTAAAAGTACTTCTTGATGTTGCCGTATGGTTTAGTTCAATGAACTCACCATCATTGTAAAAACCTACTGTGTGACGACCGACAATATCTCCACCACGAAGTGCCATAACTGCAATTTCATCTTCGCTTCTTTCTCCGATATTACCATCTCTTCCACTTACTCTTACTTTATCTAAGTCTAGTCCTCGAGCTTTTGCAGCAGACTCTCCTAGAGTAAGTGCAGTACCACTAGGTGCATCTTTTTTATGTTTATGATGCATTTCAACGATTTCGATATCAAAGCCTTCTAGTGCTGCAGCTGCTTGTGCCACTAACTTGTTTAGAAGTGCTACACCAAGAGACATGTTTGTAGCATATAAAACAGGCATAACTTCACTCGCATTTTTTAGAAGGTTTAGCTGGTGCATATTTAGACCAGTTGTTCCGACTACTAATGGTTTTGGTGTTTTTATTGCAGCTTCTAAAAGTTCTTCACAAGCATCAGGAAGAGAAAAATCTATAATAACATCACTCGCGTTTAAAAAAGATTTCATGTCTGAAGTAACAAGAACAGAAGGGTCAATAGCAAAATCTAAAGATTTACGAACATAAACAGAGCTAACACTCATGTTAACTGTCTCTTTTAAATTTTCTAAAAGTAGTTTTCCAACTCTTCCGCTTGCTCCAAATATTCCAACTTTAATCATAAATATTATCCTCTTTAATTGTTTTTAAAATCATACCAAAACAGTTCTTATTTCTGCATTGGAGTATCTTCTTTATTTCCCCACTCTTTCATGGATGCATCATAGAGTTTCACATCTTTAAAGTCCAAGTATTGTGTGAGTATATACCAGTTCATTGAAGCTTCAAGGCCTCCAGTACAATATGTAATCACTTCTTGATTTGGGTTAAGTTTATTATCTTCTATGTAGAGTTTTTTAAGTTTTGTATCATCTACTAGAGTCTCATCTTTATTAAACTTATCTTGCCAGAAGCTACTTTTTGCATTTGTAATATGTCCTAGGCGTTTTACTCCTGGAGATTGTTCTGTACCATCAAAAAACTTCTTTGGTCTTGCTTCAATCATTGATACTTTTCCGACTTGATCTTTGACATATTCTATACCAACAAGTGTTTGAGGATTATATTTAGCTTGAAAGTTTCCTTTTGTATATTTTGGTGTTTGTAAACTTATGGCATCTTTTTTATCTAAGTACTTATTTTTCCATTCGCCAAATCCACCATCTAGTATACTGATGTTGTTAAAACCATTTACAACTAATGCCAAAGCAATATAACTTGCTTTTAAAAGTTCTTTAGGATTATTGTGTCCATATAAAACTACATAAGAGTCATTGTTAATTCCAAGGTTTTGCACTACAGTTTGTATCTCTTTAGAAGAGTTCATAAGCATGTATTGATTATCTACCCAGTGTCTGAAACCTGAAATCTCAACATGTCTTGCATTTTTAATATGACCTTGATTGTAGTTTTCTAAGTTCGTTGTATCGAGTATCACTATATTTTTGTCGTTTAACTTTTTATATAGATCTTCTGCTTTTATAAAAGCATCATTTGCAAATAATGAGAACGCTAAAAAGAGTAGTGTAAGTAAAAATTTCATTTATATTTCCTATTTGTAATGTAGTTTGTTAATTTAAAAGTTCATCAACATATGAGATGGCCTTAAGTGCTGCTACAGCACCATCACCAGCAGCACTAACAACCTGTTTTGGAGCTGCGATTCGCATATCACCTGTTGCATAAAGTCCAGCTACTGATGTCGCCATTGAAAGGTCTACTATCACTTGACCTTGTTCATTCATATCACACAAAAAACTCCCATCTTCTTGAATAAGGACTTGGTTGTTTACATCATTTCCAACAAAAGTAAAAACACCTGGGACGACTATGTCTCGGATTTCACCATTTTTATTTTTAACTTTGATTCCATTTACTCCGCTTGCATCACCGTAAACTTCATCTGGTGTAGAGTCTAAAACAAACTCTATATTGTCTGTTCTTTTTGCTCTTTCTATTGTGTTTGGAGCTGAACGAAATGTATCGCGTCTATGAATTAAATATACTTTAGAGCATATTTTTGCTAAGTATAAAGCCTCTTCAAGTGCCGTGTCTCCACCACCGATTACAGCTACTTCTTTACCTTTGTAAAAGAAGCCATCACATGTTGCACAGGTACTAACACCACGTCCAAAAAACTCATCTTCACCATTAAAACCTGCACGACGAGGCGATGACCCTGTTCCAACAATTACACTGTGTGCATCTACAGTAGTTCCATCTTCTTTATGTACAGTAAAAACATCACCGTCTTTAGAAACACGAGTTATATTTACCATTTCGTGAACAAGACCAAATCTTTGACATTGTTCAGGCCAGGGAGCCATAAGATCCATACCTGAGATTTCACCAGTTGCTCCTGGATAGTTTTCAATCTCTGATGAGTTCATTATCTGACCACCAGGCATACCTTTTTCAAACATTATTACATTTTCTAAGCCACCACGTGTAGTATAGAGTCCAGCAGTGAGTCCAGCTGGACCTCCTCCGATTATTGCACAGTCTAAAGTTGCCATATTTTTCCTTTATAAAGTTGTTATTTATAATGATTTTATTTCTTTTGAGAGCTCTTTTAAATTATCGAGCTTGCGAATCATACTATCTTGCTTGTAAAGAGAGTCTTTATGCTTTTTAATAAGAAATATTGAGGGAGATTCGTAAATATTAAACCTTTGAATGAAAGAGAGTGATGTTTTTGTACCACTTCTTAAGAAGGTAGTCGAATCAGTATTTTCCCGTACTCTATTGTAGTAGTCAATTGCTAATAAAGGGATACCAAGATTAGTTTTTGCTAAAAGATTCATAGTCTCTTTTTCTTTAGAAGAGTAAAAGACTATGATGTACTTTTCTTCTTTTGGAATAAAGACTTCACTTTTTTCGTAGAAAGTCCACTCTGAAAAGTTAATGAATTTGTATTCTGAAAACTTGTAGTTGAAGTAAGCAAAGGAGGCAGCAATCATTGCTGCTCCAAAGAAAGAAGCTAAAAGTGTAGAGAGAGAGAAGAGGCTTTTACCTCCTTTCTTTTCCACTACTTATAACTTTTATGATTACGCTAAAAGAGCGTTAATTTTATCAGCTAAAGCAGCTTTTGACTGTGCTCCAACGATTTGGTCTACCATTTCACCATCTTTGAAGAACATGATAGTTGGAATTGAACGAATTCCAAATTTTACAGCAATATCTTGTTCTTCGTCAGTGTTAACTTTACAAATCTTTGCTTTACCATCAAAGTCTTCTGCTAACTCTTCAATTACAGGAGCAATCATACGACAAGGTCCACACCATGGAGCCCAAAAGTCAACTAGAGATACACCCTCAGAAAGAGTAGCTTCGAAATCTGTACTTGTTAATTCTATATATTTACCCATTAGTAAATCCTTTTTTGTTTTAATTTATGAAAGTATTATACAGCACAAATGTTAATCATATCTTTTACTTTCAATATTCTAGTGATTATTACAAAAAAAATAAGAGAATAAAGAGATTTAAAAATTTATAAAGAAGCGTTTTCTATTTTTAAAGTATGCACATTGTCTATATCCTACACTTTTAGCAAGTTCTACAATTTCCTCATTGTAAAGAGCAACTTGTGTTGGTTTATGTGCATCTGATGCAAACGTAATAGGAATTCCTAACTCAAATGCTACATTTAAAAGAGTTTTTGATGGATAGGCTTCTTTAACATCCTTTCTGTAACCTGAAACATTAAGCTCCAAAGTCATATCTGCATCTTTAATTGCTTTGAGTGCATTTTTTGCCATTGATGTTATGTCTTTGTTTGGCATAAATTTAAAGACTTTGATTAAATCTAGGTGTCCTACAATGTCAAAGAGTTCAGCTTTTGCCATAGCTTCTATAGTGTCAAAGTATTTTTGCCAAATTTCATCTATATCTTGTTCCTCCCATTTCCCAATAAACTCTGGATTGTCAAATCCCCAGCCTTCTATAAAGTGAACAGAACCTATTAGATAGTCTACATTTGCATTTAAAACTCTCTCATCCATATGACCTGGAAGATAGTCAACCTCATAGCCTAAAAGGATGTCAATTTTATCTTTATACTTCTCTTTTGCAGATATAACATCGCTCTCATAATTTTGTATATCTGTAAACTTCATACGGTATTTAGGATCAAAGTCCATTGGTGCGTGGTCTGCAAAGCCAAAGAACTGTGTGCCTGCATCTATCGCATTGATTATATACTCATCTATAGTACCCTCAGCATGGTTACAAAGTGGTGTGTGATTGTGCAAGTCAACTATCATTCTTTTCTCTCGTATTATATTATTTATGCTATTATAGTGACAATTAATAAATTTTAATAATTTTACGGTGGAGAACAGTTTATGACTCAAGAAGAACTAGATGCCCTTATGAGTGGTGGAGTGGATGAAATTGATTCAATTGAAGACGAAGTTTCGGATGAATCTATAGAAGAAGAAACTCCTTTAGAAGAGGTAGAAGGTACAAAAGAAGATGAGATCAGCAGTAGTGAAGATACAGGTGAACCACTAGGATATTCTGAAAAAACAGCCCATCATTGGCCTCTCCCAGCAACTGATGAAAACAAAATGGTACATCAACTTGATGATGTAACAAAAGAGAGTGAAGAGAAGGCTAGTGAGATTTTTGATATCATTGAAAACATTAGTAATGATTTAATGGAAAAAGAGGAGAATCTCAGTAATATTGTTGAAGTTTTATCAAGTAATATTGAACTCTTTAAAACCTTGACTTCAAAATTTCCTGATGTTCTTGCCTTTCAAGTTCAATTAGAAAAAAATGAAGCAGCATTACTTGAGACTACTACAACAATAGAAGCACTTCAAAACAATGGTGATGCGATTATGAATGTTATGGATATTATGCAGTATCAAGATATCCATCGTCAAAAAATCGAACGTGTTATTAATGTCATGAGAGCACTCTCTAAGTATATGAATACACTTTTTGAAGGTCGAATTGATGATGAAAAGCGTGTGTCTTCTGCACAGCATATCGCTGGAGATACACACAACGAACTTGCATCTACAGATGATATTGAAGCACTGCTTGCGCAGTTTGGACAGTAGATGAGCAAGGTAGAATTACTCTCTCCTGCGGGAACACTTGAAAAATTAAAAATTGCCTTTGACTTTGGTGCTGATGCTGTTTATGGTGGCGTTTCACACTTCTCTCTTCGTATCCGTTCTGGTAAAGAGTTTAGTATGGAAGACTTTAAAGAAGGAATTGACTATGCTCATGCCAGAGGTAAAAAAGTTTATGCAACTATAAACGGTTTCCCTTTTAATTCACAACTTTCCCTTTTAAAAAAACATATTGTAGCTATGGGTGAGTTAAAACCTGATGCTTTCATAGTAGCTACTCCAGGCGTTTTAAAACTTTGTCATGATTTAGTCCCAGATATGCCCCTACATTTATCAACACAAGCTAATGTAATGAATGTTCTCGATGCCCAGATTTACCATGAGATGGGAGCTACTCGTATTATTACTGCTCGAGAAATCTCACTTAAAGACTTAGTGGCTATTAAAAAAGAGCTTCCTGATTTAGAATTAGAGGTTTTTGTTCATGGAAGTATGTGCTTTGCATATAGTGGGCGTTGTCTTATCTCTACTCTTCAAAGTGGCCGTGTGCCTAACCGTGGAAGTTGTGCAAATGATTGTCGTTTTCCTTATGAAATGTATGCTGCAAACCCTGAGACGGGAACACTTTTTAAACTCGAAGAGGAAGAGGGTGTTGGTACTTACATCATGAACTCTAAAGATTTAAATCTTGCATCACACATGAAAGAGATACTTGATAGTGGTGTTGTGGATTCTGTTAAGATTGAAGGTCGCACAAAGACTGCTTACTATGCAGCTACAACAGCAAAAGCTTACAGAATGGCTATAGATGATTACTATGAGGGTAAGTTTGAAGATGAAAAATACCAGTACGAACTGCAATCACTACAAAACCGTGGCTATACTGATGCATATCTTATATCGCGTCCATTTGAAAAGCATGATACACAAAGCCTAGACTTTACTATGCAACTTGGAACTCATCAAGTGAGTGGTGTTGTCAATGAAGAAGGTACACATTTTTTGTGTAAGTTCAAAACGCTACCAAATGATGAGATGGAAGTAGTATTTCCTTTAGGCTCTCATGTAGATATAGTGGATAATGAGTTTGGTACAACCTACGAAAAAGATGGAAAGTTTTACTTAAAAATGAAACAACTTCAAGCTAAAAATGGAAAAATCCTACAAGAAGTACATAGTGGAAATACAAATGAAATAATTTTGCCGACACACTTTCCAGCATTTACTTTTTTTAGAATACCAGCGAATCATAATATGGAAAAATATTATAACTAAGCTTTAAAACAAAACTAAGGAATTTAAAAAAATGAAATTTGTATCTATTGTATTGGGATCAAAGAGTGACTATGAAGTAATGAAGTCATGTTCTGATACATTTGAAGCTTTTGGTGTAAACTATGAGCTTATAATCTCTTCTGCGCATCGCTCTCCTGAGCGTACTGCGACCTATGTTAAAGAGTCAGAAGCCAAAGGCGCTCAAGTTTTTATTGCTGCAGCGGGTATGGCAGCACATTTAGCAGGTGTTCTAGCTTCTAAAACGGTCAAGCCAATTATTGGTGTTCCTATGTCAGCTTCTGCTCTTGCTGGAATTGATGCACTTCTCTCTACAGTACAGATGCCAGGTGGAATGCCTGTTGCTACCGTTGCTATAGGAAAAGCTGGAGCGATAAACTCAGCATTTTTGGCTATGCAGATACTTGCTCTAAATAATGAAGAGTTGAGTGTAAAGCTTAAAGAAGATAGAATTTCTAAAGCGAAAAAAGTAGAGATTGACTCCCAAGAAGTTGAAACAATTATCGAAATTTAGATTACTAAGGGATATTTTATGCAATGGATGAGTGACGAAGAGTATGCTAAGTTAACTGGTTTAGAAATTTCATCAATTGATGAGCTTGTAGAACGCGGTAAGTTGAGTGTAAAAGTTCAAGATGGTGTTCGCTATATTGACCCTTCTAAGGGTGCAACAGAATCCGTAGTTCCAGCAAAACTTCAAGAATTATCCCAAAGAAACACTCATGAAATGATGGTTCAGCCTGAGTTTATAGAAAAAACTATAGGTACTATCATAAACCTGCACGAAAAAGTTTTAGATGCAAAAGATGAAACGCTAGATGCTGTAAAAGTAGAAAATGAGTTTCTTCGTGAAGCCCTTGCTTCTCTTCAAGAGCTTTATGATGAAGATAGAAAGACTATTCACACTCTGCAAGAACAACTCAAGCTTTCACAACAAGAAGTAGAGTTTATGCGACGTAAGTATAAGCTTATGTGGAACAAAGCAATAGAAGAGCATACAGAAAAATGAGAGACTTCCTCGTATGCTTATAGATGAAGCTTGTGTTTCATGCATAATTAACCAGAGTGTTAAGGTTTCAGATGCAATAAACGCAGATAAAGAGTTACAAAAAAAGCTCACTTCTACAGTTGAAGATTTAAGTAGAGAGTTCTCTTATAGTAACACCCCTCCAGAGATAGCTTCGTATGTTTATGAAAAAATGGCAGGTATCGCAGGTAAAAAAGATCTCTATGATGAGGTAAAAGCACTCTCAACAAAAAAAGCACTCTCTTTTATTCCTTTTTTGAAAGAAAAACTCTTAAAATCAGACAATCCTCTTCTTGTAGCAACAAAAATAGCAGTTGCTGGTAATGTTATAGATTTAGCTGCTGCTGTTAAGTTTGACTTAGAAGAGGAGTTAGAAAAGATTTTTGAAAGAGACTTTTCACATAATGACTTCTTCACAATGGCATCTGAGTTAGAAAAAGCAAAAAAGATAGTAATTCTTGGTGACAATGTTGGAGAACATATTTTTGATTATCTATTTATTGAAACATTAAAAGAACTCTATCCAGAGAAGTCCTATAGCTATTTTGTACGAGGGACGCCTATTATCAATGACGTAACAATTAAAGAGGCAAAAGAGGCTGGATTTGAAGAGTTGTGCGAACTTGTTGATAGCGGAGTAAACACTCCTGGTTTCGCTTACTCTCGTGCTAATGAAAACGCAAAAGAAATCTTTGATAAAGCTGACTTAGTTATTAGTAAAGGTATGGGAAATTATGAGTCTCTAACTCCTTCACACAGAACAAATATCTGTTTTTTACTTAAGGTGAAATGCAATGTTGTTGCAGGTTCTTTAGGCAAAAATGTCGGTGATATTATCTGTAAGTTTGTCTAAGGAAGAAGAGCAGGATTATTTAAAACTTCTGAGAAGATTAAAGTTTTAGTAAGTTTATCAAAAAAAAAGCCTACAAGAGATATAATCGCGTACTTAATTAAAGAGAGATGCGATGATTACTTTTAGCGAGATGTTACTAAAACTACAAGAATTTTGGATGAAGGAAGGGTGTAATATTGTGCAGCCTTACGACATTTCAGCGGGAGCTGGAACATTCCACCCTGCTACTTTTTTACGTTCACTTGACTCAACTCCGTGGGCAACAGCATATGTAGCACCATCTCGTCGTCCAACTGATGGACGTTATGGAGAAAATCCAAATCGTTTGGGTTCTTACTATCAGTTTCAAGCTCTTATAAAACCATCTCCAGATAACATTCAAGAGTTGTATTTAAAATCATTAGAGTACCTTGGTCTTGATGTCTCAAAACATGACATTCGTTTTATAGAAGATAACTGGGAATCTCCGACACTTGGTGCTTGGGGACTTGGCTGGGAAGTATGGCTCAATGGTATGGAAGTAACGCAGTTTACATATTTCCAACAAGTTGGCGGAGTAGAGTGTAATCCAGTTGCTGTTGAAATTACTTATGGAACTGAGCGTTTAGCGATGTATCTTCAAGGTGTTGACACAGTTTTTGACATTGTATGGAATGAAGATAAAGCAGGCAACAAAACACTTTACAGGGATGTGCATAAAGAGAGCGAAATAGAGTTCTCAAAGTACAACTTTGAAGTAGCTGACACAGATATGCTTTTTCATGAGTTTAATGCAAAAAGTGAGGAGTGTCTCAAAACTTTAGAAGCTGGACTTCCTCTTCCTGCATATGACTTATGTATGGTTGTGTCAAATGTCTTTAATGTACTTGATGCAAGAAAAGCTATCTCTCAAACGCAGAGACAAAACTATATGCTTAAAATTCGTGAACTTTCAAAAGGATGTGCAGAACTCTATAAAGCTCAAGAAGCTGATAGAATAGCGAGAGTAAAAGCGTAATCCGAAGGTGAGTACAACAACAATCATTGGACAGATAGATAAGATTCTGTTTGAAGATGAGGGATTTTTCATCGCCGTTTTAAAAACGGGTGAGAAGATAAGTGGTACTTACTATGAGAGTGATGTCTCAAACCTCAAAGGCTCTGCCATAACCCTTAAGGGTTACTGGGAAGAGCACAAAAAATATGGTAAAACTTTTAAATTTGAGTACTTAAAAGTCAACCAAAATGAACTTTTCTTCTTTTTAAACAAAATCATAAAAGGCTTTACTAAAAAACTCTCAGCAGAACTTATAGAGCATTTTGGTGCTGAAAAGTTAGTAGAGATTTTAGATAATGACATTGAACAACTTTTAGAATTCAATGGCATAAAAGAGAAACGCCTCAAAAAGATTCAAGCATCTTGGAAGCAGTTTCGTTCTATGCGGCGTTTAGGTGAGTTTCTGAGTCCTTTTGATGTCTCTCCTGCACTTTTAACTACTATTGCTACAGCTATGAAAGATGTAGATGAACCCTGCACAAAGATCAAAGATAATCCCTATATACTTACAAATATAAACTCCATAGGTTTTAAGCGTGCAGATGAGTTAGCACTTAAAATGGGAGTAGAAAAAGAGAACGAAGGTCGCATCAGTTCAGCTATGGACTATGTGCTTTTAAACTACTGTGAAGCACAAGGAAATAGTTGTATAAGTAAAGAGGTTCTCTTTGGCGGACTCGATGAACTTCTTGGCTTTAGTGATAGAGTAAACCTTTATGAGGCTGCTTTGGTTGAGAGAGTCTCTGAGTCAAGTATAGTCATCATGAAAAACAACCGTGTTTCTCCTTCGCGTTTATATGATGCTGAGAAGTTTTTGTATGATACTTTTAAAACGCGAGCAAAACTTGACAATGGTGGTTTTGTGAAAAATCTTGATGAGTTTTTAAAAGATTTAGAGCTCAAACTCGGAGAGCAACAACGCCAAGCCGTAGAGATGATAAACGCAGGTGCTTCACTCTTATTTCTAGTAGGATATGCAGGAACAGGAAAGAGTACTACTTCAAGAACTATACTTGACCTTTTAAACACTCGCTATGATAAAAAAGAGATAATGACCTGTGCACTTAGTGGGATAGCATCACAACGCATAAGCGATACGACAGGTTATGAATCAGCAACCATTCAATCACTTTTAGTCAAGCATGAAAACGCCGACAAGTTTCCTTATGAAGTTGTACTCATAGATGAAGCTTCAATGATAAATTCTGCTTTATTTGCAAGATTGATGGCGAAAATCTCAAATAAAGCGATAGTAATTATCGTGGGGGATGATGCCCAACTTCCTCCAATTGGTGCGGGGAATGTCCTCAGCGATGCACTTACACTTGAACTGGCCCCAACCGTAAAACTAACACAGATATATAGACAGAGTGAAGACCAAGCCATCACGCTCATTGCAAATGATATTAGGCGTGGTGAAGTACCAGACTATAGAGCGAAGTATGATGACTTTGAGTTTGTCAATGTAGAGATTGAAAACTACTATGCTCTTAAAAACCAGCTCTCTAGCGATGCGTTAAAAGACTTACGAGAAGAGAACTCTCAAAATATCATTGCAGAGATTCTTCATCGTGTTGTTGAGTCTATTGAAAAAGCAAGATACAGACTAAAAAACAAACAGATAAAAGAGTACTTAAATTATTTCCAAGTTATAACACCGATGAAAGGTGGAACACTTGGGACTACAAACTTAAACAAAGTCCTTCAAGAGTACTTCAACCCAAACCCAAAAAAATGTGTAAAACGCGGCTCCCAAGAGTTTCGTCTTATGGATAAGGTCGTACATATAAAAAATGAGAACATGACCTCATGGAGTGGAGATGGTTTTAAACTTGGAGAGGACTCTTCACAGCGACGTATTTTTAATGGTATGAGTGGACTTCTTTTTAAGATAGAAGAAGATGATGAGCAGGTTTTTGTTTTTTATCCAAATGAGGATGTTGTTGTTGTCTATGAGTACGAAGAGTTAAAGTCGATGCTTATGCTATCGTATGCTCTTACTATTCATAAAGTTCAAGGAATGGAGTATGACATTGTAGTAATTCCTATGAGTTTTACACATTTTATCATGCACAATACTAAGCTTATCTATACTGCAATTACAAGGGCAAAACATCGCTGTATCTTAGTAGGTGAGGGTGGTGCGTTTGAGAGTGGGTGTAAGAAGTTTGAAGCAACCCGTAGAGATACGGTATTGCTTGAGTTATAGAACTATTTAGCTTCTATCGTCTCTTTAAGTTCGTTTGCTGAGTTAAGTGTTTTGATAGATGTGATTTTTCCATCTTCGATGTACGCAACTACGATTTTTTCTACGTCAACACCAGCTCTATAGTTAGCTGCAACACTCTCATCATCTAAAATCAAAACTGTATGTTTAAAGTCTTTTAGTCCAGGCATAATAAACATACTTCTAATAAGTGAAGGTGCCGCACTTACATCTGCAACAAACTGAGTGTTGTTATCTTGAAGGTATGTTGGTGTTTGTGTTACAAAAAAGTCATTACAAGTATGTGCTACATCTTTACTAAAAGCAAAAATCACCTTTGTTGTATCTGCGTTTAAACCTTGCTCTTTTTCAAATTGATCATTTAGTTTCATACTAGTAAGCTCTTGACCTACTACGATTTTTGGTACAACTATCGCATTTTCATCACTTTTTGAGCTACAGCCTATAAAAAGAAATGCTATTGCAAGTCCAAGTATTATTTTTTTCATTTAATTTTCTCCGGATAAATTTTCAAGATGATACATAAAGAAGACTAACCAACAAAGACAAATGATATTTAATGAGCTAAATTAATAAATTTTAAAGAAGTTAAGCATTGCTCAATCTTTTTAGAGTAAAATTGCATAACTAAAATTAAGGAATAAAAAACATGGCATGGGCAACAGCAAGACATATACTAGTAGATAGTGAAGCAAAATGTAGTGAGTTAAAAACAGAGATTGAGAACGGTTTAGAGTTTGGTGAGGCTGCAAAGCAAAATTCAACTTGTCCATCATCAAGAAGCGGTGGGGATTTAGGTAAATTTGGTCCTGGACAGATGGTTCCAGAGTTTGATAAGGCTGTATTTAGCGGTGATGTAGGTGTGGTTTATGGACCTATAAAAACTCAGTTTGGATACCACCTTTTAGAAGTAACTGGTAGAGGTTAATAATGTCAAAACTGGTAAAAGTCTCTGCTATTCAGATGAGCATGAGTGATGATAAAAACGCTAACGTAGCAAGTGCTCTGCGTTTAGTAAGAGAAGCTGCATCAAATGGAGCAAATATCATACTTTTACCAGAACTTTTTGAAGGACTTTACTTCTGTAAAGATATGGATGAGAAGTACTTCTCGTGGGCGACTCCACTCAAGGGCAATCCACTCATTGAGAAATTTGCAGATTTGGCAAAAGAGCTTGAAGTGGTTATCTTAGTGAGCTACTTTGAAAAAGCGCAAGAGCAGTACTTTAACTCTTTGGTCGTTGTAAACGCCAATGGTACAGTGATGGATAACTACCGTAAGACTCACATCCCAGATGGTCCTGGATATGAAGAGAAGTTCTACTTCAAACCGGGTGATAGTGGTTTTAAAGTTTATGAAACGCCATACGGAAAAATAGGTGTGGGAATCTGCTGGGATCAGTGGTTTTGTGAGACTGCACGCTGTCTAACACTTATGGGAGCTGAGATAATCTTTTATCCTACAGCTATTGGAAGTGAACCAGAGATTCATGTTGATTCAAAAGAACACTGGCAAAGAGTTCAAATGGGACATGCTGCGACAAATACAGTTCCAGTAGTAGTGGCAAACCGTTTTGGTAAAGAGGATGGTGAGAGTTGTTCTCTTAACTTTTATGGTTCTTCTTTTATCACAGACTACACGGGTGCGAAAATAGCGGAAGCTTCTAGAGACAAAGAAGAAGTTTTATATGCTGAGTTCGACTTAGAAGAAAACGCTAAACAAAGAGAGTACTGGGGACTCCTTCGCGATAGACGAGAAGAAACTTATGGTATCATCTCTAAAAAGTAGCTTTACATATCAGCGAGTTTCTTTTTAGCTTTTTTTATATGAAAAGAGAGAAGTTCAAGTTCTTCTTGAAGCTCTTTCTCCTCTTGAATCTCCAAATCTTTTTTTAACTCTCTTAAAACTTTTACTCTTTTTTTCTTTAACTTTGCAAGTAAATCTTTAAGAGCTTTTCTTTTAGAGTTTACTGTAAAGTTAGTAAGATTTAGAAACTCTGTTATGTTCTTTATAATCTTTTTCGCACCCATTTTCTACTCCTTTTTTTCAAGTATAGTTTCAACTTCGCTTTGTGTGATTTGCACCTCTTCTTGAAGATGTGCCAGATCACTATTTGCTTCTATAAACAAAACTTCGGCCATATTACAGAGTTTGTTTCTGATGTTGTATACATAAACGCTGTCATTCATCAAAGAAGTTGCCATTTGATTTGTGATGAATCTATTTCTAATTAATTCATCAAGTTTACCATTAGATAAAATATCATACTTCTGTGTGTTAATTCTAACCTTAGAGAGTAACAGTACGATTACGTCTTCTTCATCCGTCGTGGCAATGATGTTGATGTTTCTCAAAAGTTCAGCAAGAGAGAATTTTATCTGTGCATACTCTTTTTTTATGTATTGATTTGGATGTGCTGAGAATTTTACTATGTTTTTTTGTAGATGTTTTGTATTTTTGATTGCTTCAACTATATCACGACTTGCAAGTTTGAGTCTGTAGAGTTCTTCTATGCTTTTTGGAGGCATACTCGCTTGTGCTTTGGTACTAAAAAGAATGATTTCGCTATAGATGTCTTTGATGCGTTTTTCATAAAAATCTTCTATATCTATGAACTTTTTTGCATGTGTATATTTGATGACTTCTTCAAGTTCCATAGAAGAGACTATTTTACTTCTTTTGAGATTAAGCCCATGTGCGATGATTTCAAAAGCATTGTCATAAAGGTGTTTTGTCTCACGTATAAGGGCACCCATCGCACTTTGTGGAAACTCTAAAACAGAGTCGTTAAGATATAAAACGCCATCGTAGCCAATCTCATCTGTAGATTTCTTTGGCTGTAGAACTCTCTCTAAAAAGATGACAAGCCTGTTTATAAAAGGAATCATCACTACGATTCCTATGGTGTTAAAGATAGTATGAAAGATAGCGAGTTTAAGGGTGTAGTTATCTGCTTGAATTCCAAGTTTTGCAGCTGAGAAATCAACCAAATAGATAATCTGATAGATAAAAATTATGGCAATCAACCCCGTAACAACATTAAAAATAAGATGTGCTCCAGCGAGGCGTTTACCTTCTATATTTGAGCTCATTCCACCTATAATTGCAGTAATGGTTGTCCCAACATTAGCCCCAATAGCAAGAGCAAGAGCATTTTCATAACTAATCTGACCGGCAGAGAGTGCTGTGATGATAAGTACGAGTGTGGCATGTGAAGATTGCATCACAACCGTGGCAAAGATACCAATAAGAGTAAATAAAAGAAGTCCCTTAATTCCGCCCACTGCATAAGCTGATAAATCTATAGTGCTTTTAAAGGCTTCAAACCCTTCTTTCATGTAGGCAATCCCTAAAAAAAGAAAACCAAGCCCAGTTAAAATGTAGCCTATACCCTTAAGCGAGCTACTCTTTTGAAAGATAAAAACAATTCCAAAAACAAGCATAGGCATTGCATAAGCACCTATGTCAACCTTAAGACCATATCCTGCAACGAGCCAAGCACCAGTCGTTGTCCCAAGATTTGCTCCAAAAACTACACCTATACCTTGAGAGAGAGTAAGTAGACCTGCACCTAAAAAAGAGATAGTTAAAACAGAGACTAAAGAGCTTGATTGCATGATACTTGTGGAGACTACACCAAAGGCTATACTCTTGTAGAGTTTGTCCGTGGAGTTTTTAAGAATCTTATCTAAAACACCACCTGAAAAGCTCTTAAAACCTTGCTCAAGCGAGAGCATACCAAACAAAAAGATAGCAATACCCGCAGATATCTCTTTAAAGTTAGGACTACTCCAAAAGCCATATGCGAGAAGAATAAGAGTAATAGGAAAAAATATATTTTTAGTCATTTAGTACACTCTTTAGTATGATTTCTTCGAGTTGGTCTAGTGGTGCTGAGGTGATGTTTTTAAACTGTGTACGGTTAAAAGTCTGTTGGCGTTTTGCAAGTTGTGCTGTATGAATTGAGATAAGTTCTAGCATCTCCTCTTTTGAACTCTTTGCATCAAGATAGTCTAAGACTTCTACTATGCCAATAGATTTCATTGAGTGTGCTGCTCGAGTATACTTTTGCTCAAGCATAGCTACTTCATCTATGAGTCCCATGTCTAACATCTTTGCAGTTCTTAGGGCTATGCGTTTTCTTAAAACATCACGAGCTACGTCAATGTTAAAAACACTTAACTCTTTGATGATTGGCTCGGGAGGATTTTGTTTAAACCACTCCGATGGAGTTAATCCACTTGCTTCGTATATTAAAAAAGCTTTTTCAATTCTGTAGCTATCGTTTGGAGATATTTTTTGCATATACTCTGCATCTAGTGAACTAAGAAACGCATAAGAGTCTTCAAGGTTTTGTAAACGCTTCTCAACTCTGCGTTTTACATTGTCATCTATACTAGGTAGAGTGGATAAGCCTTCAAGCAGAGACTTTAAGTAAAAAGAAGTACCTCCAACAATGAGAAGGTTTTTAGATTCTTGTTTGCATTTTTCTAAAAGCTCTTTATAGAGTTGTATGAAAATATCTACACTAAAGTACTCATCTGGGTTTAAAACATTTATACCAAAGTGTTTGACTTCAGAGAGTTCTTCTTTTGAAGGTTTTGCTGAGACTATGTCTATCTCTTTATAAATACTAAGTGAGTCAATAGAGAGAATGTAAGCATCAATTTTTTGAGCGATTTTTATAGCTAAATCACTTTTTCCTGAGGCAGTTGGACCTATAATTGCGAGTTGTTTCATAAGTAAATTATATCATTTTAAAACTAGTTTAGATAGAATAAGCATAAATAATTTATGAGGCACATAAACTTGCAAAAACTAATACAAAAAGCAAAAGATTTTAACGAATTAGTAATGTTTGAACACTCTATCTTTTCTCTTCCTTTCATCTTTATAGCTATGGTTGTAGCTGCTGATGGTTGGTTTGGATTTTGGCTTTTGTTTATGGGAATTTTTGCAGCACTAAGTGCGAGAAACTTTGCTATGGGTATCAACCGTTATGCAGACCGTGACATTGATGCACAAAACCCTCGAACTGCAAATAGACCAAATGTAGATGGACGACTTGATAGCACAAGTATTCTCATCTTTATCGCTGTGAACGCCGCTATATTTGTAGTTGTTGCCTACATGGTAAACTCTTTAGCTTTTGCACTGAGCATTCCCATACTTATAGTTTTAGCTTCTTACTCCTACTTTAAGCGTTTTTCATCATTAGCACATATAGTTTTGGGCATCTCTCTTGGTTTAGCACCAATTGCGGGAGTTGTAGCTGTAAACGCAGAGATTTCTTTATGGTCTGTTTTGCTTAGTCTTGGTGTTATCTTTTGGGTTGCAGGGTTTGATTTACTGTACTCTTTACAGGATTTAGACTTTGATAAAGAAAAAGATCTCTACTCCATTCCCGCAAGATATGGAGCAGATGCCACACTTTTTATATCGGCAATTTTTCATGGACTGAGTGTACTTTTTTGGACACTCTTTGTATGGTCGGCTGGGCTTGGTCTTTTCGCTTTTATAGCAGCACTTGGAAGTGGAGTTGTTTTAGCCTATGAGCAAAAGCTTGTTCGCCGTGACTTTACACAGATAGACAGAGCATTTTTTACAGTAAATGGTTACTTAGGTATTGCGTTTTTTATACTTATAGTACTTGATAGGATTTTTGCATGAGCCCGCGTTTAGTCCCAGCACCAATTAGCCTCTGTTTTAGTGAGGCAGATTTAGAAAGAGATGTGTATGAGCGAGAGTATCAACAACTGAGTGAAACAGATGATGATCCTATAAGCCAATGGCTTAAACTCGCAAAAGCTAGAGGTGAGACCTCTGATAGTGACCCTGTTTTACTAAACCTAATGGTAGAGCTTCACAGAAAGATAGATGCACTAGAGATGTTTTTGAAAAATGAAACGCCAAAGAGAGTCTCTCTTATAAATGAAGTCCCCATAGAGTCTATAGGTTTTGAACACTTTAACTTAAGTGAAGAAGTACTTGAAGTAGGCCGTGAATATTATGGTCGCGTTGCAATGCCAGTACATCCAAAACGCGATGTTGGTGTTTTCTTTGTAGCTGAGACTCCTACACTTGCTAAGTTTATAAAAATTCATGAGCGAGATGAAAAAGAGTGGGCTTCGTATCTCACTGCCCGTGAACGTATCCTCATCCGTGAAGCAAAAGAGAAAGCATGATAAGTTTTGAAGAGTTCCAAGTTGAGTATTTAGTAGTTGTGATGGCTATAGTTATTTTGTATCTTTTGTATTATGTTTTTACAAAAGATGCACAGTACTCAAAAAATATTCGCTCAGTTGCATCAGTTGTTGAAGAGCTAAATAGAGAACTTTTTTATATGAAACAAAAGCTCTCTAAAACACAGGATAGCATTACTGAAAACTCTCAAAGAATGAATGATGAACTTATCTATGAAGAGATAGAACGCAGCGTTTATGATATGGTGCAACCTCTCTCTTTAGGACTCAAGCAACTCCAAGACAATATAAACTCCATAGAGATGGAGGTTAATGCTAGAGTGACACAACTTGAAAGTGGTGTAAAGCAGATCTCCATACCACTTTCTGTCCATGGAAATGATGATGAAAAAATAATTTCACTCTTTAAACAGGGAGTTTCTGTCGAGACTATTTCAAAAGAGTTGCATATCTCAAAACCCGAAGTTGAGTTTGTTTTAAAAATAAACAAATTAAAGTAGCAAGATGGGTGCTGATAGAATTCTTTTTACCATTGTCAGTGTACTCATTGGCATTAGTGTACTACTCTCTTATACTCTCTCGGCATACACAACATTACTCTTTGAAGTAAATGAGTTTCATTTTGCTATTAGACAAACTGTTTTTGCTTTTCTTGGGATAAGTATCATCTTTATCTTGTCTCAACTAGATCCCGATAGATGGCTCAAGCCAATCGGCTTTCTTCTCTTTTTTGGTTCGCTTTTTTTGATGATAGGAATGCCTTTTTTTCCAGAGAGCTTAGTAACAGAAGTTGGTGGGGCAAAAAGATGGATAAAAATTGCAGGTTTTTCACTCGCTCCAGTTGAGTTTTTTAAAGTTGGATTTGTCTATTTTTTAGCATGGAGTTTTTCGCGAAAACTTGGACATCATGATGGCATGGGTGTCAGCAATGAGTTTAAGCGTTTTGCACCTTATGCTATTGTTTTTTTTGGTGCTATGTTTATCATCGCATTTTTACAAAAAGATTTAGGGCAGGTTATTGTTCTTGGAGCTACACTTTTGTTTATGCTTGTTTTTGCAGGAAGTAGTTTTCGTTTTTTTATCTCTATTTTAGGGGCTATTGTAGGTGTTGTTGTTATTTTTATAATGACAGCTGAGCATAGAATTTTACGTATAAAATCTTGGTGGGCACTTGCACAAAACACTGTTTTAGAGATGTTGCCATCTTCTATAGCAGATAAACTTCGTGTCCCAGTTGAGGTTGAGCCGTATCAAATTGGACACTCTTTAAACGCCATACATAATGGTGGACTCTTTGGGGTAGGTGTGGGAAATGGAAGCTTTAAGTTAGGATTTTTATCAGAGGTTCATACCGATTTTGTTTTAGCAGGACTTGCAGAAGAGTTCGGTTTTTTTGGCGTTTTTGTTGTAGTCTTGCTCTTTATGTGGATGCTTCAAAGAATCTTTAAAATCGCAAACCGAACAGATGATACAAGTATTCATCTTTTTAGTATTGGTGTTGGTCTGCTTTTAGCATTTGCTTTTCTTGTAAATGCTTATGGAATTAGTGGTATAACACCTATTAAAGGTATATCGGTTCCCTTCCTCTCTTATGGTGGTTCGGCTATGCTAGGTGCCGCGTTTGGAATCGGAATGGTTTTAATGGCATCCAAAAAAGCACATATGAAGTAAAAGGAAGCAATATGAAATTTTGTATCACAGGTGGTGGAACTGGTGGACATTTGATGATAGCTGAGGCTCTTGTTGAAGCTGCTGTTGCTGATGGTCATGAGGTGATTTTCATAGGATCAACGCATGGACAAGATAGAAAGTACTTTGAAAAAAGAAGCTCCTTCTCACATGTCTATTTTTTAGAAACAACAGGTGTTGTAAACCAAAAAGGTGTAGGAAAACTCAAAGCACTTTTTAAAATATTTCTCGCGTTTTTAGAATCTCGTAAACTCCTTAAAAAACACAATATTCAAGCAACATATAGTGTAGGAGGGTTTTCAGCTGCTCCTGCATCTTTTGCTTCACTCAGTCGTTTCATACCTCTTTTCATCCATGAACAAAACGCCGTGGAGGGAAGACTAAACTCACTTTTAAAACCTTATGCAAAAAGCTTTATCTCGGCATATGATAAAAACTCTTCCATTCAGGGTTATCCTGTTAAAGAAGTTTTTTTTCAAAACGCCAGAGTAAGAGAAGAGATTAAAAATATTATATTTTTAGGGGGTTCTCATGGGGCTAGAGCCATAAATGATTTAGCTCTAAGTGTAGCAACAAAGTTGGATGAAAAAGGTATAAAAATCATCCATCAAGCAGGGGAGTCAGATTATGAAAGAGTTAAAGAGTCTTACGAGCGTTTAGGGATTGATGTAGAGCTGTTTGGATTTACTCAAGAGATACCAGCACTGATATCTAAAGCTGATTTTGCAGTGAGTCGAGCAGGGGCTTCCACTCTTTGGGAGTTAAGTGCAAATGGCTGTCCTGCTTTATATGTTCCATATCCTTATGCTGCGGCAGATCATCAGTATCATAATGCGGCGTTTATAGTGGAAAATAATTTGGGTTGGTGTCAAAGAGAGGGTGATGAACTTGAAGAAAAACTTATCACTCTTTTAGATGAGCCTTTAAAAGAAAAAAGTGAAAAACTACTTAAGTATGCAACAAAAGACGTTGCACAAAAGATGATTAAAGAGGTAGAGAACTCTCTTTAGATCTCTTGAGCTTTCCATGCCTCAATAGCATCTCCAAGATTTTCAAAACTATCTGCCTTACCTATGATAAAAATTTCATCAAAAACATAACAGCTTACTCTTGTATTTGGCTCAAGTAAAAAGACCGCACACTCATTCTCTGCGTTTACATCGACAGAGAGCACTCGCATACCGTCAACCATATCGTTAACTTGGGGAACAATATCGTACTCAACACCTATTAGTTTTTTGCCATCACTCTGATATATAGCCATATTAACCTCATTTAGTGTAGAATATTTTCATTAAAAGGAATTATATATGAAGATAGCAAATAATATAACTGAACTAGTAGGTAATACTCCTCTTGTTAGACTTAATACTCCTTCTGAGTTAAGTGGTGCAAACATCATTGGAAAATGTGAATTTATGAATCCAACAAGTTCTGTAAAGGATAGAATCGGTTTTAATATGATTCGTCGCGGTTTAGAATCAGGGGTGATAACTAAAAAAACGACAATCATTGAGCCAACAAGTGGAAACACTGGTATTGCCTTAGCTGCAAATTGTGCTGCACAAAATTTAAAACTTATTTTAACTATGCCTGAGTCTATGAGTTTAGAGAGACGTAATCTTTTAAAAGCTTTAGGGGCTGAACTTGTACTCACTCCAGCGGCAAAAGGTATGAATGGAGCTATCGCAAAAGCAAATGAACTTCAGGCACTGACTGCAGATTCTATAGTGCTTCAACAGTTTGAAAACCCATCAAATCCTGAGATACACGAACTTACAACTGCTCTAGAAATCCTTCGTGATACGGACAAGAACATAGATGCATTTGTAGCAGGTGTAGGGACGGGCGGAACAATAACAGGAACATCAAATATACTTAAAAAAGAACTAAGTGAGATTGCTATTTTTGCAGTAGAGCCAGATGTTTCCGCTGTACTCTCAGGTGGTGCTCCTGGACCTCATAAAATACAAGGGATTGGAGCGGGTTTTATCCCTGAAAATTTAGACACTTCTGTTTACTCTGAAGTAGTGAAAGTTAGCAATGAAGATGCGATAGCTACAGCAAGAATGCTTGCTAAAAAAGAGGGACTTCTTGTAGGAATCTCTGCTGGAGCAAATGTATTTGCCGCGATGCAAGTAGCTTCTCGACCAGAGTATCAAGGCAAAACAATTGTAACAATCTTGTGTGACACAGGTGAGAGATATCTTAGTACAGAACTCTTTAGTGAGTAAAAAGTATCTTGAAACTATAAAAGCTGTTGATGGAGTAGTTCAAAATCTTGACTACCATCAGCAGCGTTTAGAGAGTGTTCTCTCCTTTTGCGAAAACCCTAAACGCCATATTTTAAAAGACCACTTAAATCCTCCCCAAAACGGAATCTATAAATGCCGAGTTGTATATGATGAAACAGAGTTAGATGTAGCATATGTGAAGTATGAAAAACGCAGAGTTCATAGCTTAAAAATCGTCTATAACGATGAAATAGAGTACTCTAAAAAGTATCTAGAACGTGACTTGCTTAATGAACTCTTTGTACTTAAAGATAGTTGTGATGATGTCTTAATAGTAAAGAGTGGACTTATAACAGACACCTCAATTGCTAACATTGCTTTTTATGATGGAGAAAAATGGCTCACTCCAAAACGCCCACTTTTAAAAGGTACGACAAGACAAAGATACTTAGAGAGTAACAAAATAGTAGAAAGAGATATTTTTGTAGATGATATAAAAGAGTTTAGTAAAGTCGCCTTGATGAATGCGATGATAGATTTTGATATAATTCCAATATATAATATAGAGGAAGTCATTTGCTAGAAAATGTAATACAAAATAGAGACTTTGCAAACATAATGCAAAAAAGTATAGAAAATCTAATTGTCCACTTTTTTGAGGAAAATCAAAACTTTGGAATTCTGTGTAAAATAGAAGAGATAAGCTTTAATCCTAGCCTCCCTGAGAGTATTAACAGTGAATTCCGTCCACTTACACTTTTCTTTTTAGCTGGTTATACTTTTGAGACTGCCCGTATTGAGAACGAAACACTAATTTTTGAGGCTGGTTTTGGAAGTGAGAATTTTGGAAGTGTTGTAAGTGTGCCACTTTTAAGTATTATGCAAATAATCATAGATGAAACGCCAGTGCTTATAAATCTAGCAGTGCATGAAGAAGAGCCAAAAGAAGAATTAAAAAAAGAAGTAGATAACCAAGGAGTGGAAAACTCGATGGCATCTTTTTTAAATAACCCAGAAAATTCTAAGTTTTTAAAGTAAAAATTAAACCTTATTTAAAGAGAGTAGGTAGTTTACAACATTGTCTACAAAGGCATCATGCTTTCTCTCTTTTGAGTAAGCAATGTAAAAGTGTCTTGTAATTGTAAAGTTTTTAAGTCTTGCTTCAAAGAGTCTACCCGCTTCAACTTCAGATTTTATAACATGACGAGACATAATAGAAACAAGTGGTCTAGCCGATTTATCTGCATGTGAAATAGTCTCTTTAATAGCTGTTGGACTCTCTAAAACACCAAGTACATTAAAGTTACTACACTGAACGCCAATCTCTTCAAAAACCTCTGCTGTTAATCTTCTTGTATGAGAACCTTCATTTCTACATATCCAGTCAAAATCAAAAAGGTCTTCTCCTGAGAGTTGTTTTTTGATTGGTTGGTTTGAGAAAACCACAAGTTCATCTTCTACCCATTCTCTGTAGATAATGCTATCTCTAAATACAGGAGACTCGATAAGTGCTACATCTATTTTCTTATCTTCAAGTTGGTCAATGATACTCTCAGAGTCATTAACATTCATGAAAACTTCATTCCCTATACGTTTTTTAATTTCACCTAGATAGTTTGGAAGAACATAGTTACCAATAGCAAACGATGAACCCATAACAAAAGTAAACTCTTTGTTTATGATTTTTAATAGTTCTTTCTCACTATTTGAAATTGCTTTGTCAAGTCTTTGTGCTATACGGTAAAGATCTTCACCCTCTTTAGTAAGTAAGATTCCATTCTTTTTTCTATCAACTATTTTAGTATCTAGATAATCTTCTATATATTTAATCTGTTGTGTAACAGCAGGTTGTGAGATACCAAGTTTTGCTGATGCTTTTGAAAAACTTTTCTCTTTAATAACCATCAAAAAAGTTTGTAATTTTGCAAAGTCTTTTAACATAATAATTCCTATAAGTAATATTGATACTAAAATTATAACTCATAATTATAATTAAAGCAATAGATTTGTAATAATTTACCACTTTTTAGTTATAATAAATGTAATTAATAAATATCTTAAAACAAAATAGTGGTTGTATATGGAAAAAATTTTTAATAGACTAAATGAATCCCAATCAGCAGCAGTAAAACAGACAGAGGGTCCTGTCCTTATATTGGCTGGTGCAGGGAGTGGAAAAACCACTACAATTATCTCAAGACTTGCTTATCTTATAGAAGTTCTTGGTATTCCAGCTTCAAACACTTTAACACTTACTTTTACGAACAAAGCTGCAAAAGAGATGAAAGAACGCTCTCTTGCCATGATAGAAAATGTTGCTTATCCTCCACTACTTTGTACTTTTCATAAGTTTGGACTTCTTTTTTTAAAGTTTAACATTCATATGCTTGGTCGTGCAAATAACTTTGTAGTTATAGATACTGATGACAAAAAACGCATCATTAAAAAAATAAACTCAGAACTTCCAACTCCTTTAATAGCGAGTGAAATATCACGCTACAAAAACTCGCTGATGACACCAGATGATGCTTATAAGCAAGCCGAACTTTTTAACTACAAGCAAATTGCAGAGGTTTACAGAGAGTATGAAGCATATCTTTTAGAAAACAATCTCGTTGATTTTGATGACCTTATCGCATTAACATACAAACTGCTCGATGAAAACGAAGAACTTGCAAACGCAACATCGCAAAAATATCAGTACATTATGATTGACGAGTATCAAGATACAAACGAGTTACAACTCAAACTCATTCAAAAGCTTTGTACAACACATAACAATATTTGTGTTGTTGGAGATGATGATCAAAGTATTTATGGATGGCGTGGTGCACATATAAGAAATATTATGGAGTTTGATGAGGACTTCGTTGGAGCAAAAGTTTATAAACTTGAAGAGAATTACCGTTCTAAACTTCCAATCTTAAATGTGGCAAATGCTTTAATTGAGCATAATCGTTCGCGTTTAGGTAAAAAACTCATCTCTACCCGTGGTGGAGGAGAGGATGTTTCAGTCCTTAACTCAAATGATGAAAATGAAGAATCAAGAAAGATAGCACTTAAGGTTCAAAAGCTTTTAGACTCAGGTATAAGAGCAAAAGAGATAGCAATTCTGTATCGCGTGAATGTACTTTCGCGTTCCATAGAAGAGGGCTTAAACCGTTCGGGTATCGCCTATAAACTTGTTGGCGGTTTGAGGTTTTATGATCGTGCTGAGATTAAAGATCTTATCTCTTATATCCGTGTGATTACAAACAATCATGATGACTTTTCTTTCAAACGTATAGTGAACAAACCAAAACGCGGACTTGGAAAAGCAAGTGTAGACAAGATTGAACTTGCAGCACATGCAAATGACACTTCTATCTTTGAGTATATTAAAAATGCAAGTATAGAAACTCTTGTAGATTTAGTTAAAAAGAAAAACGCAGGAACACTTAAAGAGTTTATAGCCAACATAGAAGAGGTTGCTCGTACCTCAAGTGAGTCTACATACGAGTTTATAGATATACTAGAAGATACTTTTCATCTTAAAGATATCTATAAAGGTATGCAAGACGAATCAGAGAGAATTTTAAATATGGATGAGTTTTATGGACTCTTCCGTGACTTTGTAAAAAAATCTCCTGAAGCAAGTTTAGATGAGTTTTTAAATGAGTTAACACTTCAAAGTGAGCAAGACCAAGTTGAGGGTGAGTCTATCTATATGATGAGTATTCATGCGAGTAAGGGTCTTGAGTTTGAGCACGTTTTTATTATTGGAATGGAAGAGGGATTTTTACCACTTGTTGGCGATGGAAGTGACTTAGAAGAAGAACGCCGTTTAGGGTATGTCTCTATGACTCGTGCGAAAGATACACTTACTCTTTCACATGCGGGAAGCCGTTTTTATAAAGGTCGTAGAAGTGATCTACAAAAAAGTAGATTTTTTAATGAAGCTGGGCTTTGTGAGGGTTCGCTTATAGTTGAGAAAAACACGGCGTTTAAAAAGGGTGACTTAGTACGCCACAAAGTATTTGGAACGGGTCGTGTAAGTGGTGTGAGCAAATCTGGACGTGAGTTTAAACTTCAAATAAATTTTGCAGGTACAAAACGCGATATATTAGCCTCTTTTGTAGAGAGACTGTGAATCGTCTTTTTGTCGCACATAAGCCATCAGGCATAGGTTCAAACTTATTTCTCTCCAAGTTGAAACGCAAGTACAATCAAAAAAAAGCAGGTTTCTCTGGAACGCTTGACCCTTTTGCTAAAGGAGTTCTGCTGATTGGTTTTGGTTCTTATACAAAACTTTTTCGTTTTTTAAACAAAACGCCAAAGTCTTATAGAGCAACTCTCTGGTTAGGTGCAAAAAGCGACTCTTTAGATACTGAAATGATAGAAGATGTAGCTCTTTTAGAACCACTTCAACTTGAAAAAGTACAAGAAGTTATAAAGTCTCTTGAGGGAGAGCTGGAGTATGAACCACCAATTTTTTCTGCAAAACAAATAAATGGACAGCGTGCATATGATTTAGCACGTGCAGGAGTAGAATTTACTCTTAACAAGATAAACTCTACAATACACGAGACAAAACTCATTCACTATTGTCATCCTTTTGTGACTTTTGAAGCAACTGTAAGTGAGGGAACATATATTCGTTCTCTTGGTCGTATTGTCGCTCAAAGACTTGGGGTGAAAAATGGTAGTTTAAGTGCACTAGAACGCCTGAATGAAGGGCAGTTTTTTTATGAAAATGAAAAAGCGCTAGATATAAAAAAGTCTCTGAATATTCCACAGAATTATTATCTTGGAGATGAAGCGAACCTCCGATATGGAAGGGTTCTTGCTTTAAAAGACTTAGAAATACAAGAAGATGGAACATACTGGATAGATAATGAGCATAGTATCACTATAATTACAGTAGAAGATAGTGAAGTAAAATATGAACTTGGGAGAATAGAGTGTTAGTATTAGCAAGAAAACTAGATGAATCAATCCATATAGGTGATGACATAGTAATTAAAGTTGTTTCAATTGAAAATGGTATGGTAAAGCTTGGAATAGACGCACCTAAAGATGTCTCCATTATGAGAGATGAACTTATAGAAGAAGTCAAACAAAGTAACAAAGCAGCATCGAAAAAGGCTGATAGTTTAGATATCTCAGCACTTAGTAGACTTCTTGGAAAAACAAAAAAATAGATGAAAAAATATAAGGCTTATGCCAAAGTAAATATCTTTTTAAAAATAACAGGTACTAGAGATAATTATCATGAGATAGTCTCGCGTTTTATGAAAGTGAAAAACTTGTATGATGAACTCTCTTTTGTACCAAAAGAGGAGACTGATGCACGAGCAAATGAGTTTAAAATAATTGGTAACTTTTCGTGTGAAACAGAGCAAAATACTATTTATAAAGCATATTTTGCTTTGAAAAATGCTACAAAATCCGAAGCATTGGAACAGCTAATGCAAACTTATGCTATTGAAGTAGAGAAAAATATTCCTGCGTTTGCTGGACTTGGTGGTGGAAGTAGTGATGCTGCAACTTACTTAAAAATGTGTAACAATGTTTTAAACTTAGGATTGAGTCTTAATGAGCTTGCTCAGATTGGTCTTGAAGTGGGAGCTGATGTTCCATTTTTTATATATGGATATGATAGTGCAAATGTCAGTGGCATAGGTGAAGTCGTGGAAGAGTACAAAGAAGAACTTTTAAATATACAAACATATACACCAAAGATAGAGATAAGTACACCCCGCGTTTACAAGCTCTACCGTGAAGATTTTTTTGCTCCTATAGATGGCTTTAAAACACAGGAACTAAAAGAGAAAACATCCTTAGATATACTCGATTCAATGAGTGCTGATGAAGCAAATGATCTATTTAAACCTGCACTTCAAGAGTACAAAGATTTAAAAAGTCATTACAAATATGGCTACTTTTTTAGTGGAAGTGGAAGTAGCTTTTTTAGAGTTATAGAGGAAGTAGAGTAAATGGGTGAAACAATAGCAAAAAACAAGAAGGCCTATCACGACTTTTTTATAGAGGAGAAGTTTGAAGCCGGACTTGTTCTTACTGGTAGTGAAGTAAAAGGGATTCGAGCACATAGAGTGAACTTAAAAGATAGTTTCATAAAGTTTGTAAAAGGAGAGCCAATCCTTTTTAATGCACATATAGGAAAACTAGAGACTACACATCACTTTTATGGGCATGAAGAGAGAGGAAGCCGTAAGCTACTTCTCCATAAGAAACAGATAGCAAAAATGTTAAAAGCTGTAACTAGGGACGGTTATACTATTGTCCCTTTACAGCTTTACTTTAATGATAGAAATCTTGCCAAAATTCAAATTGCTATAGCAAAAGGAAAGCAGTCTCACGATAAACGAAATGACCTTAAAGAGAAGGATCAAAAACGCGAGATGGAAAGAGCGAAGAAGGATTTTTAATGAAGGTAGTTATAGCATTTTTAGTTTTTACATTTTCGCTTTTGGCCTTTGATATAACAAAAGTAGAACTTCCTACCCATAAGGTAAAAAATGGAAAAAGTCTTTTTATAGAATTTCTTGAACAAAAAGGTATTGAGTATAAAAGTGTCAAAGTTGCGAAAAAGAGTTTTCAAATTTTTGACAATCCTATAGAGACAAGAAAAAAGTATGTAATTATTCCTTTTAGCTACTATGAAAAACCGGAAAACAAAACTTTAAATATAAAATATATAGAAGACAAAAAGATAAAGTATGAGACACTACTGGTCAAAGTTATAGATGGAAAGTATGAAAAAGAGGAGATTCAGGTAAGTAAAGAGAAAGTCAACCCTCAAGGTAAAGAGCTAAAAGCAAGAATCTCAAAAGAGTACAATGAAGCTATGAAAATTTACAATACTGTTTCACCAAGTAGTTATATACAAACGCCATTTATAATGCCTCTGAAGAGTAAAATAACAAGTGCATTTGGAAAAGCTAGAACCTATAATGGCTCACTCAAAGGCTATCACAGTGGAACAGATTTTCGTGCAAAAGTTGGAACACCTATAATTGCAGCAAATGATGCAAGAGTAGTACTTGTAAAAGATAGATTTTACTCTGGAGGTACAGTTTTACTTGATCACGGTGAGGGAATATATACTTGTTACTTTCATATGAGCAAGTTTGATGTCAAAAAGGGAGACTTAGTTAAAAAAGGAGAGTGCCTTGGACTCTCTGGTAAGAGTGGTAGAGTTACAGGTCCTCATTTGCATTTTTCAGCTAGAATAAATGGAGTTCAAGTAGATCCATTACAACTAATATCACTAATAAACAATAATTTACTTAAAGGAAAAAAAGAATAATGACACTTTTTCAAATACTTATGCTCGGTGCTTCAGCATTTTTTGCATATAAAATATATGAACATATAAATACACTTAAAGATAATCCAAATGAATCGGCTGAAAGTAACCCAGTACAGAGTGGGGAAACAGGTCGTAGTGTAGAAGCATTTTCAACATTTGATGCTTCTGATTTACTCGATAAAGCAGATGAAGCAATGAGAGAAGGGAACTTAGATAAAGCACTTGCAATCTACAGTGAAGCAAATATCAAAGAGCCAAACAATGATGAAACACTTTTCAAAATGGGCTATACACTAGCAAAACAAGAGAGATATGAAGAGGCTTTAGAGTACTTTAATGAGGCTCTTGAAATAGATAAAGAAAATCCTTTTACTCATCTTGAAATGGCATATATTTATATAGCTCAAGAAGAGTTTGCAAGTGCGAGAACACAATTAAACGCAGCACTTGATTTAGATCCTGAATTTACTCAAGCAAAAGAAGCACTAGAAAAATTACACACAGGGGAATAAGATGAAGATTTCAGAGATATATGAGTTTTTAGATGAACTCTCTCCTTTTGAACTGCAAGAGTCATGGGATAACTCTGGACTTCTTTTAGGTGATTTTTCTGCAGAAGTAACGAGTGTGGCTTTGAGTATAGATGTTGATGAGAGTCAGATTGACGCACTCAAACCAAACACACTTCTTATAACACATCATCCTATTATTTTTGGTGGATTAAAACAACTAGAATTTAGTAAGTATCCATCAAACTTAATCCAAAAAATGATTCAAAAGAATATCTCTAATATTGCAATGCATACAAACTTTGATCAAACACATCTCAATGAGTATGTTGCAACAAAAGTATTAGGGTATGAAATTGCAGACAAAGATGGTTTTGTGGCCTACTTGGATGTCAATGAGGATTTTGATACTTTTGCAAAAAAAGTCTCAACTGCATTTGGACTTCAAAATATTCGTTGTGTTAAATGTAGTGAAAATGTAAAACGAGTTGCACTGACAACTGGCTCGGGATGCTCTTTGATGAAAAGCATAAAGGCAGACTGTTTTTTAACTGGTGATGTCAAATATCATGATGCTATGGAAGCAAAAAGTATGAAATTATCACTTATTGACATAGGACACTATGAAAGTGAACACTTTTTTGCACAAATTTTAGAAAAACATTTGAAAAATTTAGGTTTAGAAGTTATAATTGCGTCATCAGAAAACCCATTTACATATATATGAGTTTATTTATACTCAAAATGGCACTAAGTAAAACCCTCAAAGGACACCAATGAATAAGCACTTACAGCAACTTATAGACCTTGCAATAGTAGACAAAGAGATCGATGCATTTGAACCTCAAATAGAAGAAGCAAATTATAATTATGAAGCTGCGCTTGCAAAAACGCAGAGTATTCAATCAGATATTGAGAATTTAGGTAACGAAATTAAAGCAGAAGAGCTTAAAAAAGCAAAAAATGAACTTCATCTTGCTGAACTTTCTCAAAAACTTGAAGAGAACACAAAAAAAAGTGCTGAAGTGAAGACTGAACGCGAAATGAAATCTTTACAATTAGAAGAAGAGATAGCAAAAGAACAAGTAACATTTGCAAATGAAGAAATTGAAAGATTAGAAAAGATTATTGGATCTAAAAATGAACAAATTGAAGTTGCTCAAGCTACTCTTGAAGATCTTAATGCTAAGCTTGAAAGTGTAAAAGCTGATGTTGATGCTAAACTTGAAACGATAAATAAAGAAAGACAAGAAGTTTTTGTTGCAAAAGAGAAGCTTTTAGGTACGGTAAATCAAAAAGGTTTAGCGTTTTACCAAAAAATTCGTCGCTGGGCTAAAAACACAACTGTTGTTCCAGTTGAAGATCAAGCATGTATGGGTTGTCATATGCTAGTAAGTGATAAAGTTTATGCTGATGTAATTAAAGGTGAAGATATTACAACTTGTCCTCACTGTGGTCGTATACTTTATGTACAAGTGACTGAAGAGTAGGGCTTGAAGCCTTTTTCATTAATTTACTATCTTGTAAGTGTTGTGCTATTTCTCTTAGCACTTCCACTACTTATCTACCTCTCGTTTAAACAAAAATACAAAGAGTCAATTCCCTCACGTTTTTTTCTTTTTAATAACCTTCGTTTTAAGAGTGAAAATGGTATCTGGTTTCATGTTTGTTCTCTTGGTGAAGCAAGAGCACTTAAACCAATTTTGGAGTTGTTAAACTCTAAAAGTATACTTATTACTACTATTACACAAACAGGACAAAGTGAAGTTAAAAAGTATGATGCAGAAGTAAGATACCTTCCGTATGAAATGTATTTGCCTTTCTGGGTTAAAAAACAGAAACTACTGATAGTTTTAGAAGCTGAGTTCTGGTATCTACTTTTTGCTGTAGCTGCTTCTCGTGGGACGAAAGTGATTCTGCTAAATGCTCGAATTTCAGATAAAAGTGTAAAAAAATATCTTCAATTTGCTTGGTTTTATAAAAAACTTTTAGCCAAAGTTGAGATAATATATGCACAAAGCGAAAGTGATAAAAATAGATTTTTGGCACTTGGTGCAAAAAATATAGAAGTGATTGGAAATATAAAACTTGCAGGTGAGATAAAGAAAACTAAAGAGTATACAAAACCTGATGTAGAGTTGATAGTTGCAGGAAGTACACATGATGGTGAAGAAGAGAGTGTTTTAAAATCTTTTGTAGAATACAAAAAGTCATATGAAGCAAGACTTGTAATAGTTCCACGTCATCCTGAAAGATTTGAAAGTGTTTATACTATGATGAAAGAGTATGCAAAAAATAATTCACTTAGCTTAAGTAGATTTTCTCAAACGCAAGAGTTTCAAAGTGATATGATACTTTGTGACATGATGGGTGAGTTAAATAATATATATGCACTTAGTGATATTGCTATTTTAGGTGGTGCCTTTAAGGAAGATGTTGGTGGACACAATCCACTTGAACCTGCATTTTTTGGATGTAAAATTATTACAGGAAAGCATTTCTTTCATCAAAAAGAGCTTTTTAAATATGTTCATCATGTGCAATATATAGAAGCAGACGAGATTCATCGTGCTCTTGTCAAAGCAAAAGACCTTCCTCCTTCAATGGTAGAAGAGACGATAGATTTGAAACCTATCATAAAAACAATAGAAGAAATTTAAAAGAAGGTGGCATAAATCATGGCATTAGAAAAAGCATATAAATTAGTAGCAATACAAGAGGGAATCTCAAACAGTAGTGCAAAATCAATGATAGACAGAGGTCTTGTTTATGTTGGAAATAAAAAAGTAGTCATTGCTCGTGGTGATTTGGATGATAAAACAAACTTTAAAATTATAAAAGTAGAGCGTGCAAAACCTATCTTTGAAAATGATGACATAGTTGTCGTAGATAAACCTGCTTATGTAAACTCTGACGAGATAGAACGCCAGTTTAAACCAGCTGTACTTTTACACAGACTTGACCGTGAAACAAGTGGTGTTTTAATGCTTGTAAAAAACGAAGAGTTCCGTGAAAAGGCAATTAAAGAGTTTAAACAAGACAAAGTTTATAAAGAGTATATTGCTTGGGTCGAAGGCATTATGAGTGAGCCTATAGAAGTAGACAAAGCAATTACAACCCAAAAGAAAAACAACAAAGCTTTTTCAAATGTTTCACCAAAAGGTAAACCAGCTCGTAGTGAATTTTTTCCAGATATAGTGAGTGCAAACAAAACAAAAATTAAGTGTATCATTCACCATGGACGAACACACCAAATCAGAGTACACCTGCGTTACATTAATCACTCAATCGTTGGAGATGAGCAGTATGGTGGGCGTCGTGCAAAGCGTGTAATGCTTCATGCACACAAAGTAAGACTACTTGGAATGGAGTTTACAGCACCTGAACCAAAGTCGTTTGTTACATTTGAGTAATTAAGAAAAACTTCGTTACAATTCGAAAATATATACTAAATAAAAGGCAATTTGATGTTTGATACTTTAACAGATAGTTTTACAAGTGCAATAAAAAAGATACGTTTTCATGATGATGACAAGGCTCTTACAAAAGCACTTACTGAACTTAAAAAAAATCTCTTAAAGGCTGATGTAAATCATAAGGTTGTAAAAGAACTCATTGAAAGTGTTCAAAAACTCACTAAAGAAAAAGGGATAGGTAAAGATCAGTTTCTTGAAGCATTACGAGAAACACTACACAATCTTTTAGAAATTGGAGGCAACAAAGGTTTTATCTTTGCTCCAAACCCACCAACGGTTATCTTAATGACTGGACTCCAAGGTTCTGGTAAAACAACGACTACAGGTAAATTAGCACTCCATTTAAAAAATAAGAAAAAAAGAGTGCTTATAGTCGCAGCCGATTTACAGCGTTTAGCGGCAGTTGAACAACTCCGTCAAATTACTTCACAGATAGAAGTAGAACTTTTTGAAGATGAAGCAACAAAGAATCCTGTAGAGGTTGTGACTTCAGCTTTGAAATATGCTAAAGAGAAAATCTATGATGTTGTACTCATAGATACAGCTGGTCGTTTAGCGATAGATGAAGAGTTGATGGGTGAGCTAAAAGAAGTAAAAAACGCAGCTACTCCAAATGAGATTTTTTATGTTGCAGATTCTCTTACTGGTCAAGATGCAGTACGTACGGCTTCAGCATTCAAAGAACAAATCGGTATAGATGGTGTTATTCTCTCAAAATATGATGGTGATGCTAAGGGTGGTGTAGCCCTTGGTCTATCTTCCCAAGTTGAAGTGCCTCTGCGTTTTATTGGTGCTGGTGAAAAGATGGAAGATTTAGAAGTCTTTTTACCTGAGCGTGTTGTAAACCGTCTTATGGGTTTTGGTGACATTGAAGGGCTTGCTGAAAAAACTGCAAATATCATCGATGAGAAAGATGCAAAACGTCTCACTAAAAAGATACAAAAAGGGAAGTTTAACTTTAATGACTTTTTAGAGCAGATGGAGAGTATGAAAAAGATGGGAAGTATGAGTTCTATCATGGGAATGCTTCCTGGTATGGGAAATATGTCAAAAGCGATTAAAGATTTCGATTTTGAAAACTCAGGCGAGCTTAAAAATATTAAAGCTATGGTTTCTTCTATGACACTTAAAGAACGCGAAGATCCAGATCTGCTTAATAACTCTAGAAAACAAAGAATTGCAAAAGGATGTGGACTCACTATTGTAGAGATAAACAGAATGATAAAGCAGTTTAAAAACGCAGGTAAAATGGCAAAGAAATTTTCTGGTAAAAATGGAATGAAACAGCTTCAGTCTATGATGGGGCAAATGGGCGGACCAGGAGCACTTCCTCGCTAAAAATCAAAATAGCAATGTATCTTCTTCGTTGCTACACTCGTCATGCACATTAGTGCACCTCCTCGCTATGCCCCTCAAATATACATCACTCTTTTGACTTTTAGATGTATGGAATGCTAGGAGATTTTTTCTCTTATCACTTAGAATACAGGTTTTATTTTAGCAAGCTTTACATTCAATATAAATCTCGATATAATTCCGCTATCGTAATAACTTCTGAAATAATCCCTCTGTGATTAGAAGGCGTTTGTAAAAAAACGTAATACGCCAAATGGCGGTAAGAGGCACAATAAACTACTTGTATCTAATACAAAACATATTTATTCTGCAAAAATACCCCGCAAATTTTTAAAACCTAAAAGGAAAAACATGACAGTAATTAGACTTACTCGTATGGGAAGAAAAAAGAGACCATTTTATCGTTTAGCGGTAACAGATAGCCGTAAACGTAGAGATGGTGGATGGATTGAACTTATTGGTCACTATAACCCAATGAATGAAGAAAAAACATTAGTTGTTGATAACGAAAGACTTGACTACTGGTTAAGTGTTGGTGCTCAAATGAGTAGCCGCGTTAAAAAGATAACTGGCCGTTAATCATGATAGCTGATTTTGTCGCACAATTTGCAAGACTTATAGCATCTAATCCAGATGATGTAAGGGTTGAAGTAAAAGAGGGCGATGAAGTAACAGAAATTATTCTTTATGCTAATCAGTCCGATATCGGAAAGTTGATTGGTAAGAGTGGTAAGATGATTGGTGCAATAAAAACTGTAATCTCTGGTTGCAAAGCCAAAGATGGTGTGAGTTATCGTATAAATGTCGAACCAGTATAAAGAACCACTTCTTCACATTGCAACAATCGGTAAAACGGTTGGTATCAAAGGTGATATGAAGTTTCACATAAAGACAGATTTTCCAGAACAGTTCGTCAAAGGAAGCTCTTTTTTAGTAAATAGAAAAGACAAACTAACACTTACTGAAGTAGATCTTGATCGTTTACTTGTAAAAGTAAATGGAATTACAAATCTTGAAGATGCAAAAAAGTTTACAAATGCTAAACTTTTTACAACTCGTGAGGAAACTAGAAAGAATTGCCATCTTGAAAAAGATGAATATTTTTGGTTTGATTTAGAAGATTGTCAAGTATACGAAAATGGAAAACTACTTGGTGTCGTAAAAGAGATAGATAGAATTGCAGTAACGAACTATTTAAGTATAGTTACTGATGAAAGTTTAGTTAAAAATGGATCGGCGAAGAGCTTTTTAGTTCCTTTTATTGAACCATTTAAAAAAGATGTAGATATAGATAAAAAAATCATCACTTTGAGTGGTGCTTTGGATATTTTAGAAGCTTCTTAATGACTTATACTTTTGTTACTCTTTTTTCTAATCTGATTGAGGGTTATTTTAAAGATTCGATTCTAAAAAGAGCGATTGATAAGGATTTATTAGATATTAATTATCTAAATCCTAGAGATTACTCAAACAATAAACATTCTAAAGTAGATGATACAGCAGTTGGTGGTGGAGCCGGAATGGTTATGAATCCCCAACCTCTATATGATGCTTTAGACTCGTTGAAAAAAAATGATGAAAATGTTCATATAGTTTTTTTAACTCCAGTTGCAAAACCTTTTGTACAAAATGATGCAAAGCGTTTAGCAACTAAATCCCATATAGCTTTTGTGAGTGGAAGATATGAGGGAATAGATGAGAGAGTTATAGAAAAATATGCGGATGAAGTTTTTTCTATCGGAGATTATATATTAACAGGAGGCGAGCTTGCTTCTATGGTTATATGTGATGCTGTTAGTAGAAACATAGATGGAGTTTTGGGAAATAGTGATTCATTAACTGTTGAAAGTTTTGAAACGCCACTTCTTGAAGCACCATCATTTTCAAAGCCTAAGGATTATGAGGCCTTAAGTGTTCCATCAGAATACTTAAAGGGAAATCATAGTAAAATTCGCTCACTAAAATTAGCCTTGTCTGAATGTAAAACAAAATTTTTCAGACCAGAGCAGCTATTAAAGCATAGAACAAGGAAATCTTATGAGAAATAAGTACATAGAAAACTTTGAAAAAGCACAAACTGCTGAGAAAACAATCCCAGATTTTCGTGCGGGTGATACTGTTAATTTAGCAGTAACAATTAAAGAAGGTGAAAAAACTCGTGTTCAAGCATACGAAGGTGTATGTATTGCAAAACGTGGTCAAGGTACAAGTGCAACTATTACTGTACGTAAAATTGGTGCTAATGGTGTTGGAATTGAAAGAATTTTCCCACTATACAGTGATTCAATTCAAGAGATAAAAGTAATCCGTCGCGGTCGTGTTCGTCGTGCAAAACTTTTCTACTTACGTGATCTTGCTGGTAAAAAAGCTCGTATTAAAGAACTTAGAAGAAAATAATTCTTCTGAGTCACCCTCTAACAATTATCTTTCCACATTAAACAACTTCTTTTCAACTTAACTAAAACACCCACCAACTAATAACAAGCGACTGTATTTTAACACTAACAGATGGACAAGATGTAGCTACATTAACTATAAGACCAGAGACAGGATATGTTAGTA
>JGI997J19993_1000041_pt1 | contig 66255 bp, 61 predicted proteins | sample Etolagbewater25m_FD_19993 | JGI IMG/M metagenome (IMG submission 19993)
TGAAAAAAGACATCTTGCCTGCGATTGCCTCTTTGAATAACATGATGCGGCTGGCCTGGTAATACGATCCTTGCTATTCTCGCCATTTTTCAACCTCATTACCACCAGCCTTTTTAGTTAATTAAGTATTGTGTCCCCGGAATTTCGGGAATTTTGTCCCCGGAATTTCCGAATTTAATTTCCCGAATTTAAGCTCTTGGAACCTTTTTTTAAATTGTGATTTTTTCTCAATTTTTTTATGGTGTTGCCTAGTTCCATTTTTCCATTTTCTAGCTACATCATCTGCATAAGAAAAATCTGCCGAGCTTTTTCATACTTATAAAAAATAGGTTCAATTTTACAATTAAAAACTTCTTCTGAGATAAGAAGACTATATTTTTCATTAACAAGCTCATTCGGATCAAAATAATAATGACACCCTGTCAAATATTTTTCTGATCCCTCAGCATATGAGCTAGTCTCGGAAGAAATCGGCTTAATTCGATTTCCAGAGGCGCAATCCTTCAATGAAATGAAAGACAACTCACATGAATCAATTTTATGAACACTTTCAAAAGTAAGGTAGGTCCATGCCCCTTTTTCTTTTATCAAATCGGCTCCACTCTGAGAAGCGCTTGGTATAGGCACAAAGAAAAATGTCTGGCCTTCACCCTCAACGCCTAATACGATAGGTGTAACCTTGACCTCCCCTGTATTACACCCAGTCCGATAATATCTCTCTTGGATTCTTTCCCATCCAACAGAATTCTGAGGAGAAAGGTTAATACGCTTCTCATATGACGCGCACCCACTTAAGATAAAAACAAAAATAAAAACACATAAAAATTTTCTCATATTAACCCTCACTATAATCATTTGTTAACAAGCAAACTTGACCTCACACTTCCCTCTGAATTAATCTGCTCACTCGCTTCCGCCTTAGAATTCCCATAAATAACTGATGGTGCTGAGTAAGCTGATGGCGGGATAACTGATGGTAAAGCTATGGGCGTTGCAATTACCACATTTAAAGGATTCAGGGTCATACCTAAAAACCTTTCAAAACCAACATGATTTTGAAGATTTCCAAAAGCATCATAACCCCAGCTATTCAGAAAATCATGAGGTCCGGCGTATGTTTCAACAAGCCTATCCCAAAAACTACCTGGCTTATAGCGCATCCCAAAAATCTGACCCACACCACCTTGATGACCACCTAAAGGACTGGGATTGCCATTAGGATGAGTCGGATCATATCGTCCTCCTCCCAATTTAAAACCATCGCCGAACATTCCAACACTTTTACCGCTTGCATTTCTAGGATCTATTCGAGATTGCTGAACCATCTTTGCGCGCATTATTTGAGCTGTATCTCTAATTGCTGAAAGGCCTCCTGCAAAAGCACCGCCAAACAAAGCGGCTTCTCCAATCTCATTACGATTCCCACCGCTGACAGCCATCACGGATGAACCGGATGCCGCTCCTGCTGCAAAGTTCGACGTAAAATTAGCGGCCATTGTCCAGCCCGCACTCAAGGGACCAGTAGTACCCGCCCCCAAAGATAAATTTCTCATGATATTCGTTGTAAAAGTATTCAAAGCAGGGGCTACCACTGAAAAAACAGCACCACCGACCGCACCCGTTAAAGCTCCCGCTCCAACAGCTTCCCAATTCCAATCCGTCTGAATCCCCGATGAGACACCACCAATCACCGCCCCAATAATAGCGCCAATGATAATATCATCAATGCCAAAGATGTTTCCGCTTGGGTCAACGAATAAAACCGGATTGTTTCTGCAATACGAATAACGGTTCAGAGTTTGAGGGTCTAAAGGAGCCTGAACGATGCTGTCCGCCGATATAAACCTCCCCAACATCGGATCATAATATCTGGCCCCATAGTAATACAGCCCGGTTTCATCATCAAGCATTTGCTGTGTAAAATACAGGCCGCTTTTCTGATCCTCCTCCTGTAATGATATCCTCCTGCTGAATTCTCCAAAAGGCTTGTACTGATTCAAATTCGTCGGATTGCCTGTTTCATCCTCGACCACATGGGTCGAACCCAAATGATCTGTGTGAATATATTGTTCCACCCCATCCCGCACCGACACGATCCGGTCATTGCCCAGATAGATATGTTTGATTTCATGAAGATTGTCTCGCTCATACAGCCGGCCGACAAAATGTGTCACCAGGTCCTGCCCGCCGGATCCGCCCTCCAATAACTCCGGATAGGCCATCTGCGATGCCGGAACGCCCTCCAGCGCATCAAAGACAACCTTCTTCACGCGTCCGCCGTCACCATCATAACCGAATTTTACCAGTTGATGGCCGTTCTGAATGACAGACTTCAGGCGGTTTTCCGAATCAAACTGATAAAAAAAGTCTCCCCTTGAGGAATGATGCATCAGCATATTCCCGTTCGGGCCATAACCAAAGATTGATTCATCACTGAGAGACGTAACCGCATGCGGACCGGCCTCATTTTCTCCGTACACGTATGTTCGGCCGTCTTTTTCCAGGATATTGCCGATCTCATCATACGCATAGACCTTTGTTCCGTAGGTATCCGGAGAACTCGCTTCAATGAGCCGGCTTAAGTGATCATACCGAAATTCTTGTGTCCCTCCATAAATATAATCCTCCACCTTGACAATATTCCCGAGCGCATCATAAAAATAATTCAGATCCTGAATCGCCTGATTTTGGTTGTCTATGGTATAAATTCGTTCCAGACGAAAGGTTTTGTCATTATAGAAATACTGCGTCACGGTTCCGGTTCCGAACGACACCTGCTGAATCTGCCCCATCACATTATACGCAATATCAGTGACATATTCGATGCCGTCCCCGAGGATCCCATACAGCCGCCCGGAATCATCATAATGGTATTGAACCGCGCTTCCATCAGGATACTGCAGCGATAACAGATGGCTCATCGCGTCATACTCACGCGCGACACTATAAGATATCCCATCAATGACTTTCAGGGAATGTGTCTCGCGTCCGAATTCATCATAAAGAAACTGCGTGTTGTTATTGCCCGCTGATTGACCGTATTCCACCAAACCCAGACGCCCAGCCCCATTGATTTGGGGATTCATATCATAATGGTATGTCACATCCATCCATTCATGATCCGTCTTTCTCACAAGACGATTAAGATTATCATAGCTAAAATCCAAACGCTGCCCTCTGGGATCGCGCTGCCAAAGCAGATTCCCATTGTCATCATACCCGTATTCCCAATGCCCCATATCCGGATCATCCATCGCGATCTTGCGGCCGAATCCGTCATACAAAATATCCGAGGTATTCCCGTGCGCGTCAATTGTGCGCACAAGCTGATTACTATAATCATAACTATACTGGGTAGTCGCATACAGCGTATACGGGGTCTGGGCATAACGGGCACATCGTCCGTCGGCCCCCGCATATTCTTCCCGCTTAATCACATTTCCGCGGACATCCGAATAAGAAATCTGTTGGTGACCGTTGGCGTCAATCCCGACAGTCTTTCCGACATAATACGCCTGGGTCATATAGGTTCCGTCAGGATTTGTAACCGTTACGGGCCGGCCCGCTTCATCATAATCATAACGCGTGTATGCCAATGCCGGTGGAATCACATCTTCCAGAACATCCTGCGCCTGAGATGTGGCGCGAGGATTATATTGTCTCGTCACTTTGCCGCGGGAATCATATTTTTTTTCACCGCTAATGATATACCGGCCTTCTTGTCCTGAAGGGTTTCTGGACTGAATCAGCCCTCCCAGACCATCCAGGAACGCCACGCTTTTTGCCGACCTGGATGTTCCATATTCCAGGCGTTTTTCTGTTACGACACGCACATAATCATTAAAATCATCATACTGATTTTGAATGCCTGGAAGTGCCAGCGTATCCCGCGGACCGACGACCTGTTTACGCCGCCCGAAAACATCGTAATTATATTGTTCCTGTGTCGCATTGATGTCTGTAACAGATTTTTCTTGCCCGAACAGGCCCGAATAACTTTCCGCAGAAAAATCTCCCATGGGAACTCCATCAACCCCATAATATTCAAAGGTCATTTCCTGATTAAGTGCGTTACGCTCGACCACAGGAAACATGTGAAAATCATTATCATAAATAACAGCCGCGGCATTCCCGTTGAAATCCGACATCTGTGTCTGATTGCCGTAGCCATCATAAAGAAAATTTTTCGTTATTGTTTGCTCATCCGGTTCATATTGTTTGAGCGATACGGTTGTCGTGAGTCCTTTGACCGGAGAAACCATCGCCGCCTGACCATCATACGCGAACACCTCGGTTAAATATGGGCCGACACCGCCATCGAAATAATGGTCAACTTGCGCCGGAAACCCGATCAGCCAGACATTCTCATTTGTATTATTCACATACTGCGTTTGAGACCAAATTCGATCTGTCCCGATATCATCACCCGTATCAACATCAACCTCTCCATAGCTGATAACCCTGGTAGGATGCCCATACTGTGGTTCTTGCTCATAAAAATATTCCTCGGCCCGACGGCGCGCACCTCCCTGCGCATCATATTCAAATTGATCTGTTCGTTTAAGACAGGCAAACGTTATGTCTGGTGCGATTTCAGACAATTCCTCCACGCGCCAATCGTTCACTGACTTGCTCAGCATTGCCCCATCATTTGTGACAAACTGTTTCGACTTTGGATATCCGCGCAAGGCCGAATCATTCTGATAAAATTCTGTTTCCACATAATTGTCATCCGCATCATACACTCTGACTTTGTTAAATCCGTAAAACTCCCGATCGTCCGGATTCCACAATCCTCCTTCATACTCATACCGAGTGCGAACGGTATAATCCCGGCTGTTGCCAAGCGTCACAGCCGAGACCAACGGCATCACAAACGGGAGATAGGTATTAGGAAATACACTCGACGGCACATATTCGATTGTTGTCACTCCTCCCAAACCGTTGTCGACCTCCGTCAGCACATCACTGATACTCCCATCGGAATACGCGAATTCAATTTCCCCTAAAGCATTAAAGGTAATATAATCAATCACCCCATCGCCATTAAAATCTCCGGACTGTAATTGAAGACCGTCCCCCGTTAAATTAAATGTCACCGGGACTGTTCGAATTGTTGCATCAATAATGCCTCCATAGGACGCCTTATAGGAAATTGTTCCGTTCTGTGCATCATAATATCCGAAATCCGTTGTTCCATCATTGTTAAAATCCAGGGGAAGCGGCTGCATCCCTGCCCCACAATCAAACGCCAACAAGTAATCACTGCCCTCTATATCCAGACTATCCGGAGTGCCGCGCTTATTCTGAATCGCACGCCAATTGCCTGTGGCCGGATCAAACGAACCAAAATCCACCATTCCGTCTCCGTTAAAGTCACCCATGACAATTTCGTAGCTATCCTCATTTCCGATCAATAATATCTCCGGATCTGCCTCAAAATACGACTCATGGTTTAACGCGATCTGAATTTTCTTGGCACCGTCCGCAGCAAACATTCGCACCGCATCTGCACGGCCATCGACATTAATATCCGCCAGGGCTACCTGCTGATTCGCTCCGAATCCGCTCAACCAGAGCCCCTGACGCACAAACTGCGTTCCGTCAGAAAAGGCCGGTTCCCAATTCCCATTGGTTTCATCAAACAACACCAGGTCGGTTCTTCCATCGGCATTAACATCACCGATCAGCACCCGATGATTCTCACCGATATTATCAAGCCACGTGGTCTTTGGCAGAAAGGCATTTCCGGTGGAGATCTCAACCTTAACATTCCCGGCATCAGGAAAATAGGTTGCCACATCGGTCAATCCGTCACCGTTAAAATCTCCGGCAAGTTGCGGCAAAACCAGCTGCACGGAATTCATCAAATCAACATGATCCGCCAGATTAAAATTTAAATAAAACCAAAACCATTGATCTCTGTGGTAATTAACATATTCAATCAGATTATATCCTTTTTGCAACTCCCACACTGTCGTTCTGAGCTGACTATAATCCCCATTAATCCAAAAAGCCGGAATACTGTCCTGTGGCATTTGAAACGGCACATTCAACGTCTGCTCTGTTTCCGAATATACATATGTCCAATAATAATTTCCGACGTTCATATTATTGCCGTGGTTAAAACTTCCATGCCCGTTGTGTTCCCACCAGCTGCCGCCAAGATTTCCCGACGCTTGTGTATAGACTGTTTCTTCCGGCTGTATCGCACCTGGCCAGAGCGGACCTTGATTATTCCCAAACGGCAAACCAAAACGATATCGCGCATTCCACAGATTATCACCACTCAACGGATCGCCCTGCTGACTGATTAATGAATAGGTAATCGGAGCTTCCTCATAGGCAAACTGTATGGCCGGCCTGGCTGTCACACCGTCGGCTCCATAAGTTGTGATCTGTTTTAAAAGAGATCGTCCTGTTCGCTGACTATAGCCATAACCAAAAGCATACCGTTTTTGAAGTTCCCCCAAGACAGACACCTTGATTTCCTTGATCCGATATCCGATAATATCCAAAAATCCATGACGGCGCAGAGACATCTGGTCATGACGTTTCGAATCCTCATAAAAGGCTTCAACCCTGGCATAAAAATTTTGTGATTCAGTATCGACACCGTCTTGATCCGTTCCCGGCTCTCCACTCCAGTAAATTTCAAACTCCCCGGAAAAGAGATGGCGAATAATATAATAATTTCCTGAACTGTCCATAACCTTGCTCAGATGCCAAAAAGGCGGACCCGGCTCTCCATAACATCGGCGGGATTGATCACCGTAGAGCTGATCCTGCCCGAAATAATACGTAAGCCCTTTGCCATTACGCATGATCCACTGATATCCGTCAAACTCAAAGTTATACGTCAATGCACCGATCCGGGCGCGGTAGCGGCCTTCGGAGATCTCGATCAGATCCATGGTCTTTCCATCGATGACCGCAATAAATTCATCAATATCATCATCATAGACCGGCACGCGATCCTTAATGGAGCGCGCGATATACCCGAAACCAACATCCCATCCTACTCCATAATATCTATTCTCACCCCGAGGAGAGTAAGTCAATGTCAAGGAGGGCTTGAGATTCTGCCGTCCCGGGGGCGTCTCAATCGGTAAAGAGATCACGCCCGCACCGCTGACCGGATCAAACTGAAACTGATTAATGGAAGACTGGGTTCCGGAACCGCCTGCCCCGGCAGCCCCGCTTCCCGCCGTTGAAACAGACAGAGTCCCGGCAGTTAGCTGACCGGACGGTTCAAACAAATCAGGATTGATCTCATTGGTATCCGGGGAATCGTTTTGAGAATGACCGACGGCATTTCCCTGCGATTGAGCGGGTAGTGACGGTCGATTGGTTTTGGAAGATCTTGCTGCTTGTGTCTGCGCTTTAAGATCCGGAGCTTCATTACCAAGAAGATCATCCACACTGATTTTTGCGGCACATGCAGCAGGAGCCAGAAGGCTGTTCAAATACAGGACGGCAAGAATAACGGAAAACGTTTTGTTGACCCAACGGCTGAAAATAGCTCCGGACATGACTCCCTCCTCGGTTGTCCATTAACATTTCCAGCCAGATTTGAAAACATCATAACAGCTTATTGTTTTTTTGTCAAAACTTTTATCAAAAAAACAACCCGGCCGATTTTCAGCCAGGTTGCTTTTCAGATTTATAATTGATTTCTCAGGCGGCTTGCCGCACGACATTCCTGGCCTTGGCCCCCTTCTCATCCTCAAATAATTCAAACTCCACTGCGTCTCCCTCATCCAGTGAGCGGTACCCGTCCTGCTGAATCTCACTGAAATGCACAAAGATATCTCCCTGCGCCTCTTGCGTCTCGATGAATCCGTAACCCTTCTTGGCATTGAACCACTTGACTTTACCTTGCGCCATTCCCCCAACCTCCTTGTTATGACTCCACGGACAAATGAATTCACATTGAATCCATTGTATAATTCCTGAAATTGGGTGTAAAGGATAAATCAGATTTTATCCGCCTGCGCAGAAGACCTCGGGCTTGCCGTGGATGAATGCGGAAAAGGGCAACCCGTTTGCTTCGGCGGATGTTCGCGAGGAAAAGCTGAATTTGCGGATAAACCCGCCGTGATTTTTGGCGGGTCATAAAAAAGATGCCACGGGCTTGCCCGTGGGGCTCCATTTGAAGATTTATCACGGGCGGACGGCTTCGACGAGACGCCGGGCCCTGGCCGCATCATACGCCCGTTTAAAAAAACGACGATTCCACCAGTAGACACCGCCGCAGACAAAAAAATTCGTCAGCACAACAGCAAAAAATACACCGGCATAACCGGCCAGATGCCGGCCAATGACCGCCAGGGGAACAAACACAACAAACATGCGCATCCCCACCATGACGATTGAAATCAGCGGACGACCCAGAGCGCTGAAGACCGTACTGGAAAACATAATCACCCCTTCCGCACCAAAACTCACCGGCACCACGCACAGAAACAATCGACCCGCCTCAACGACTTGAGGATCGGGATTGAAAATCCTCATCAGCGGAACCGCCGAAACAGACAACACCAGCGCAATAACCAGACCGAAAATCCAGGAAAAATGAAAGCTTAAGGACAACGCCTGTGAAACCCGTTCATAATGACGCGCCCCCCAGTTCTGCCCGGCAAACGGCGCCAGCACTGACCCCAGCGCCATATAAATATGCAGGCACAAGGCTTCCAGTTTATGGGCGACACCATAGGCCGCCACGACCGCCTCACCGGATCCGGCCACCAGACGGGTAACCGCTGCGACCGAAAACGCTACCAGAAGATTGACCCCTGTTGCCGGAATTCCGATAAAGAGAAGCTGCCGCCAGGAATGCAATAGGCCGCGCCAACCCGGCAATGAGAAGGCCAGCATACGCTCACGAAAATAAATCACGGCAAATGAAGCAATCAGCGTTATGCTTCGTGAAACCGCCGTCGCCAGGGCGGCCCCGGCAAGTTCCATTCTGGGGAATCCGAAATACCCGAAAATAAAAATGGGATCCAAAATGATATTCATCCCCGATGAAAAAATCATAATCAGCGCCGGGATCAGGGTGTCTCCGGTGGCCCGAATCGCGTGATTATTCACCATCGGCACAATCACAAAGACCAAACCGATATACCAGATTTGCATATACTGCGTAATGGGAGCCAGCAGTTCCTCTGAGGCGCCCAGAGCTGAAAAAACCGGACGGATCGTCAGCAGCCCGAGCATGGAAATAATTAACGAGCTGATCGTCGACAACAAAACCGTATCAGTGGTCAGCCGCCGAACACGCTGATGATCTCCCTGCCCGATGGTGCGCGAAATCACGGATGAGGTTCCGACGCCGATTCCCAATCCGATACTGATGACAACCAATACCACCGGAAACGTAAATCCCATCGCGGCCAATTGGCGCGTGCCGAGTTTACCGACAAAATAGGCATCGACAAGATTAAAACTCATCAGCGCAATCATCCCGAAAAGCATCGGAACCGTTTTTCGAAACAGCAGCGTTCCGATATGCCCGTCCAAAAACTTGCCGTGCCGTGCTTCCATCCTATCCCCCATCTTCGGCCGTACGTTTTCGTAAAAACTTCGGATCGCCATAAGCCTCGAATATCGACCGGTCCAAACCGCTGCAGACCGCGTTAAGCACACAGCCTTCACACTCTTTCACCTTAATATGTCCAGTCCCCAAACCCTCATCCACACGCACAAAATGATCCCATCGATATTGCTCCTGTTCAAAAATACACAACGGCAGCGACCGGAGAATATAGGCCATGCCATGCGCCCGGCATACGCCGGCCGCCTTCATCAACCGGGGACGCACATCATTCAGATCGACCAGCAAATTGGGATATGCCATCTGCCCGCCTTCATTGACAAGCCCGCAGAATTCAACCATCCTGACACCCATCCGGTAAAGCCGGTCTGCCATTTCATGGAGCGCCAGATAATTCAGAGCCGTGATGACAACAGTGACGGCCAGCGCACCCGGATCCTGATAGCGCAAGATCTGCCCAATCCCTTCAACGGTCCTCTGATAACTCCCCGGCACCCGTGTCATAAAGTCATGAACACGGGCACGCGTACTGTGCAGCGTCACATAAATAAAGTCGATCTTGTGAGACAGGAGCATTCCGGCATAATCCGACGAGGACAAAAGATACCCATTCGTGCGCAGAATCACTTTTAGACCGACCGAATGGACCAATTCAATATAATCGGCAAGCCCCGGATGACAGGTCGGCTCCCCTCCCCCGATATGAATCCACCCGGCCCCTTCCGTCCGGGCCGCACGAATCTGATGGAGAAGTTTTTCCTGATCCAGGGGCGGAACCGCGGCATGAAGTGAAAAAAACGGTTCCGCGCAATGCAGACACTGATGGTTGCACGGACTTTTTAATTTGGAACTAAACGCAATTTCCGGATGATGCATAGAGGATTGAGGCATTCAGTGACTCCCAATGAACGCATGGCCGGACCCCCGGATATCTCAAACCAGCGCTCCGATTTTTCCCGGGCCGCTCACTGCGTCGTCAGTATTAAGATGACTGAAACTTCACAGCTTCATGGCCGTGGTTTCTTTACAATTCCGACTTTGCAACGCTTTATCCACGGCCTAAAACGGCCGTGGTTTTTCCGCAATAATAAAAAAGGCCGGGTCTCTGAAACGAAACCCGGCCCTTTCAATACAACAAATTCTTATGCCTGCCCCGCGGAGCCAAGCACATTTTCATTCTTATGCTTGTACATCTCCATCAGTGCCTGACGGGCCGGCCCGAGATATTTGCGCGGGTCGAAGTCCGCCGGATGGTCGGCGAAATGCTTGCGGATCGCCGCGGTCATCCACAGGCGCCCATCAGAATCGATATTCACCTTGCAGACATTGTATTTCGCGGCCTTGCGCAGCTGATCTTCCGGAATTCCGATCGCATCTTTAAGCGCCCCGCCGTTGGCGTTAATAATCTTGACGGCTTCCTGCGGAACAGATGAAGACCCGTGCAGCACAATCGAAAAACCCGGAAGCTTTTCCTGAATTTGATCAAGGATATCAAAGCGCAACTCCGGCGGAATATAAACACCATCCGCATTCTTGGTGCACTGCTCCGGTTTAAACTTGTTAGCGCCATGCGATGTTCCGATTGAAATCGCCAGGGAATCCACTCCGGTCTTTTCCACAAATTCAATAACCTCTTCCGGTTTGGTATACGTGGATTCTTCAGCCACGACATCATCCTCAATCCCGGCCAAAACCCCCAGCTCGCCTTCAACGGTGACATCATACTGATGCGCGTATTCCACGACTTTTTTGGTCAACGCAATATTGTCTTCAAATGAATGATGCGATCCGTCAATCATCACCGAAGAAAATCCGGATTCGATACAGCTTTTGCATAATTCAAACGTGTCGCCGTGATCCAGATGTAGCGCGATCGGAATCTCTTTAAGACCTTTTTCAGCGGCCATGCGTTTCATCATTTCAACCGCTCCCTGCCCCATATAGGTCAGCATGGTCTGATCGGCATATTTGCGGGCACCGCTGGAAACCTGCAGAATCACCGGCGACTGGGTTTCCAGACAGGCCGTAATGATGGCCTGCAACTGCTCCATATTGTTGAAATTGTAAGCCGGAACAGCGTAACCGCCCGCCATTGCCTTGGCAAACATCTCTTTGGTATTGACCAACCCCAGATCTTTGTACGAAACCATTGCAAACTCCTTCGTTAAAATTAACTCTCCCCTCATCCACCACAATTACATAACCGGACCCGGCCTGATGGCTCAGGACTCGTGATCCGAACCCGTATCAAAGGTTTTATTATAGGTCTGATAAAGATAAAGTCCAGCATAAATTTTGGGATCCACCGGGATTCCCTGAGCACATTTGGCCTCGAGCCATGACGTAAGATCCTGACGGGGCACCGCATGAACACGGATGTTTTCTGAAGCGTCTCCTCCTCCGGACGCGGTCTTGTGAGCCTGATTGGCGATAAAAAACGTTAAAATATCAGCCGAAGCCCCGGCGCCTCCCGGCCCCTGAAAGACCTCACGCCACTGCGGCGCCTCATACCCGGTTTCCTCCCATAATTCCCGCCGGGCCGCCTCAAGTCCTGACTCATGCCGAACATCCTCACCATCCGCGATCAGCCCGGCCGGCAATTCAATTGATAAAGAACGGATCGGCGGACGATACTGCTCGACCAGCAGCAGGCGGTCATCTTCGGTCACCGCCACAATCACCGCAATCCCGCTGCAATTGGTTCGATGAATATATTCCCACCCGTCTCGCGATAATAGCTGCAAAAACCGCCCTCTCCCCAATACCTGTTCGTCTTCCATACAGCCCTGCCCTTGCTGTGATTATTTGATCGTTCCCCCAACATTCTGCAACCGGATCGCCCGCAAGGCCGGCAGCACGGCCTGAACGGAATCCATACGAATCAACCCTTCACTGGATTTGGAATTAAAGCCATCCTCCTGAACAACCAAAAAAACAACCCCGGCAATCTCACGGAATCCCGCAATATCCACATTCTCAATCCTGGCGATTCCTCCGGTTCCGTTGCTGACATAAATATTAAACAACTCTGAACCATCCAATCCCAAAACATTTTCTTTGGCCGGCGCGCCCGAAACCAATGCCAGCATCAGCAGAATCACCAGAATGATTTTCTTCGCGATCATCGGCATCTCCGTGTTGTCTACAAATCCAGTTCCATCGAAACCGCCTCCACCAAAGGACGAATCGTCTTATCCGAAAAATCAAATTCAATTCCGGCCGCCGCGAACAACTCCGGTAACGATCGGCTCCCGCCTAAAGTCAGTGCGGACTTATACCGCTCCAAAGCCAGCGGCGGATTATCCCGGTAATTTTTCCAGATCTGCAGCGCTCCCAATTGGGCGATTCCATATTCAATATAATAAAACGGTACCTCAAAGATATGCAGTTGGCGATGCCACAGCGTCCGGCGATAGTGCTCCAGACCGGACCAATTTATCTCAGCCCCGTCAAAATCCTGATAAATTTTATCCCATTGCTGTGTGCGTTCTTCCCGTGAGTGATCCGGATGTTCATAAATCCAATGCTGAAAGGCATCAATCGTGGCCACCCAGGCTAAGATATGGATAATCTGCTCCAAATGGGTCTCAATGGATCGGCGGGCATCCTCGAGACTATAAAATTCCTCCAGATACTCATTGCCCAGCAGCTCCATACTCATGGAGGCCACCTCACAAAATTCCATTGGTGCATGCCGATAGGCATACAGCGGCTCAGCCGCAGAGGCCAGAGCATGAAAGGCGTGGCCGCCTTCGTGCAGCAGGGTCCTCACATCCGCATCCATCCCAACGGAATTCATAAAAATAAACGGCTTTCGCGCCTCGGCTAATGTATTTTGGTAACCGCCCGGGGCCTTGCCCTTGCGGCTGTCCAGATCCAGCAATCCCAGGCCTGTCATCTCCTGAAACTGCGCGCCTAATTGCGGATCAATCCGCTGAAAAATCCGATGTGCCCCCGCAATCAAATCATCGGTCCGGCTAAAGGGCCGCAATGGTCCTCGCCCCTGCGGATCCACGGTCAGATCCCAGGGCCGCAAGGAATCCAGTCCCATCATTCTGCGGCGTCGCTGCAAAATTTTTTCCCATAACGGCACCACACAGTGACGCACCGTCTCATGATAACGGCGGCAATGTTCCGGACGATAATCAAATCGATGATAGTCCTGGAATTGATAATCCATAAAATTCGCGAATCCGGCATTGCGCGCGATCGCGTTACGCAAACCCAGCATTGTATCAAACACATGCTCCAGATGCCCGGCCTTCTCAATACGGCGTTCCGCCGACAAGCGCCAGGCCTGTTCCCGCAAATTCCGCTCCGGCTCCTCCTGGAATTTTGCCATCTCCGGCAGCGTCCGTTCCTGTCCCTGAAACAAGACCGTCATCTCACCGAAAATAGATTGATACTCTTGCGACAGCATCTGAACATCCGTTTGCAACGGAACATTTTCCTGGGAAAAAAGTTCAATATCGGCCCGGAGGTTGCGTTCCAGCATCCGATAACGTCCAGCCTCCAGCGGATACTGTGCATTAAGATCCAAAAAACGACGGCTGATTGCATTTTCCAAAGGTTTAACAGACGGAACTATATTCTGAAGGAAATCTTTATACTGCTCAACGTAGACGGCATTTCCGGTCTCACAGGTCATCCGAATATACAAGATCGACCCCTGCTGATCCAGGGCGGCCGCCAATTCGGATTCATCCCGGACCCACTGCTCAAATTCTGCCTGCGATGTCACGGCACGATTTAACAATTCCTGATAATACGCCGTCACCTCATCACGCCGGGTCAGATCCGCAGACTCATCCACAAATGTTCTGGGAGTGTAAGGAGATAATTGATCGAAATTCATGACAAAAGCCTATGGAAATGTTTTTATTATAAGAAGTGTATTGTATCAACATTTGAAGGCAATACAAGGTGTATATATGCGAAGGCACCGCTATTGAACAATCAATCATGCGCGTTAACCAAATGCGAATTCTTAACAAGAAACTCGGGCTCAAGGGCTGGTTCCATGGATCGAAGCGTCAAGGACTCTCGCGGATCAGCCTGCCCTTCGCCTAACAGCATCGGAATGTTGTTCACTGGAGAGATATTAATAATCACCGGAATAAAGCCGTCAACGACCATGCCGTTATAATCACTATCCGGCGGGAAATTGATTTCCATCTGATCTCCGTCCACATTCAAATCCATGTTTTGCGGGTTAAAGTCGATTCCTCCGAGTTGCGATGGATCCTCATCTGAGTTGGCACCGGATCCCGAGGTCTCTGGAACAGTCTTCATCTGAAGATCCGATCCGTTAAGATCATTCGACCAAACCTCCGCCTTCTTTACAAGACGCTCGACATCAATCCCGGCGTTGGGATTGGCCTCACTAATCATTTCAAAGATTGCACGATAATACGCTTCATTTACGAAAGAATCAGCTTCTTTATACTGATTATAAAGCTTAATCATACGATCAAGAGATCCATGCGATATCCCATTAAAATCAGGAATCATACGCAGCATGCCATTAAATATATTCATGGCCAGAGAATTATTCAGCCGGATAAACGGCCAATAGACACGCATAAATTCATAATAAATTTCTGCCGCGAGATATATCACTCGCTCACGCTCCGCATCATAGCTTTCAAAAGACGAAAATTCAGTAAACAAAGGAAATATACGCTTAAACTTTTCTTCAGTTAATTGTTTATAATAATCCGTCATTGATCCAAATCCGACATAAAACTCTCCGGCGATATCAGTTATTTTTTGATATGACAGTAAATGTGGCGGTGTGTATAGCGAATCCCCTCTTTTTCCCATAAAACCCAGATAATTTAATTTAGAGTATCTATCCTTAAGCTGTTGCCATTCTGAAATCTTATTTTCCCTGGCATCCTGAACCAGGCGCAAGAAGGCCTCCCTAATATCAACCATATTATTCCAATAATTTGTCTGATTTTGCACCGTCCCATAAAAATCTTTCAGCCTTTCATCAGGGCCATGAGATTGATGTTTGAGATCAGCAACAACCTCACGCCACGGCACCTTTCTCGCATTATCCACATCCAATCCCGCCTGCTCCAACGCCGAAAATTTAATCTCGTCAGAAACAGACTTCGTGAGCATGGAGTGATCATCTTGCGCCGTCTTGGTTGGAACTTGTTGCCTGAAAACAGGCTGAGGCTTGACCTCAATCCGTTTCAATCCCGGCTTCAAATCCGCCTTGTCCGGTTTCTCAGACGTCTGTCCGACCCGGGATGTATTAACAATTCCTCCGGAGAAATACTTGCGCGGAACCGTCTTGCGGGTGAGTTCGTCATAATCTTCCCGGATATAATCATAGACCCCCTTTTCAAAGGCCTCTAAATACTGATCATAAATTTTTTCTTTAACGTTCTTGTCCTCAAGGTCTATCCCCTCAATTTTATTCTTGTTGGCGTAAACCTTGCCCAGCAGGCTTTGCTTGAAATTCTGTTTGTACCATGTTGCCAAAATCATGGCATTAAACATTTGTCGAAGATTCGCAAAATTTCTGCCTTCATTAACCTCTTTTTCAATCGCCGGCAAGATCACCTCCCGGACAACATCCGCAACCACGCCCGTCACCGACTGCGCCGGATCAGCAGACACTTTCCCAACGCCATGCCGGTCATGCCCTTGATTGGCCTCCAGGGCCAAATAATCCTGCTCCAGCATAACTTTGAGATGATGATTCACAACAAAGACATTATTGGCATTGATATAGACATTCGCCTCCTGCGGAATAATCCAGACCTTATTAAAAGTGTTCATGGGAACATCCGATGTGCCATATTTCGCCTGAGCCTGTGCGTAGACCTTGTCCCAAAATGCACGGCCCAACTCTTCTTCCGGATACATCAGCGAGGCAGTCATTTGTTTAAGAAGATAATCCTGGGCGAGAAGATCCCGTCCGAGCTCCGTGCGGCTTAATCCGGCCGCAATAATCCGGTCCTCTTCATAGGGAGACAGGTTGACCCATAACTGATTCTCCGGAACGGTCAGGGCCGCCATAAAATACTTGATGAGTCTTTGCGCTTCCTGCTTCAGGGGATCCCCCTGCACATTGTCATCGCCGGGATCAACAAAAAAATCAAACTTGAGCGGATTGTCGGGATGCAGGGCAAGCCCTTTAATCATGACCGGCTCAAACGGCTCGCTTAAAGAGACCAGTGTTCCAGGAACCGGAAATTCCGGCGGACTTACCGATCCGATACCTGGAATAGGCTGGGCTACGGCTGAAGATAACGCGAATGGAAATAATTGAACTGTTGTAAATATCAAAAAGACAACAAAATTCACAATATTTCTTTGAAATGACAAATATTTTTTTCTTACTGTAGTCATAAAATTAAGTATATAGTATTAATATAAAACTAATCAATAGGTAAGAAGAAAAACCCTAAAAATCTAATCGCATAATATCTCAAAGGCCCCGTTCCATGAGACCCTCAAGAATAAAAATTTCTTGACAAAAATCCTGTTTTTGATATGATTTGATTTCGTTTTAAGAAATTTTAAAGCAATCGGAGAATAAATCATGGGTAGAGTATGTGAAATCTGCGGAAAAGGTTCCATTCCCGGGGTCAAATATAAGCGTCGCGGTATGATCCGTCGTAAAGGCGGGGCCGGTGCGAAAATTGTCGGCAAGACCTTACGTCAATTTTTACCGAATTTACAGCGTGTCAAGGCCCTCATGGACGGCACCGTCAAACGAATCCACGTCTGCACCAAATGTCTCAAAGCAGACAAGGTCACCAAGGCGTAAGCATAATTTTGATACATTAAAAAAGACAGGCTTTAAAAGCCTGTCTTTTTTTTATTGAATCCTGTCTTCGCTTTATCCCGATGAGCGCTTTAATCTCAGATCCTTTAATTTCAACTGGACCGTTGGCGCCTTATTCCAGTCATCAATCGCCAACTCATAGGCCACATCCACCATATCGCCCAGATTGAAATGCTGCGCATAATTTCCCATGCCAAAACCCACAACCGACCAGGTCTGACGACCATCCGAAACCCAAAACTTTAACGTATTGCGCGCCAGCACTGCCGGCCGGCTTTTGACCTGAACATTATAGGAACAAAAAATTGGCGTCCGGTTGCCCTCACCATAGGGTTCAAAGGAATCAATCAGACGAACCAGATCCACATCCAGTTGCGACAGCGGCACCGCGCAATCAATATTCAGGATCGGAGTCAGATCCTCGTCCTGCAATGCCTGCCGGGCATAGGCATTAATCCGGTCGGTAAAGCGCTCCAGATTATCCCGTGAGACCTTGAGCCCGGCCGCGAGCTTATGCCCGCCGAATTCTTCCAGATCTCCGGCGCAATGATTCAAGGCCTCATGAAGATGGAAATTTTCAATGGATCGCGCTGAGGCAATTCCCCGCTCATCATCCAGCGAGGCCACAATTGCCGGACGATAAAAGGTTTCCGCGATTCGCGAGGCTACGATTCCCAGAACCCCGATATGCCACCCCTCTTTGGCCAGGACAATCACCGACTGCTCCTGCAGATGGTGGCTCTGCTGGACCATGTCCAGGGCCTCACGGATAATTTTCTGCTGCATCTGTTGACGCTGGGTATTGATTTGATCCAGATCCTGGGCCAAATGCAGGGCCTTGACTTCATCATCACTGAGAAACAAATCCAGCGCCCTGCGGGCCGAGTCCATACGTCCGGCCGCGTTGATCCTGGGGCCGATGACAAACCCGGCATGATAAGGACGCAAAGACTTCCCTTTAATACGTGCCACATCCAGCAAGGCCTGAAGACCTTTATTGCGGGTTGTTTCAATACACGGAAGTCCCTGTTTTACAAAAATTCGGTTTTCGCCATGCAGCGGCACCACATCCGCAATCGTTCCCAACGCGACAAAATCCAGAATATCGCGCGGCACCTCACCAAACATGGCCTGGGCAAATTTGGCCGCCAACCCGACCGCAGCCAAATGTTTAAACGGATACGGACAATCGGCACGCTTGGGATCGATCACCGCAACGGCCTCGGGAATTCCCTGATCCGAGGGTTCATGGTGGTCAATAATAATCAAATCAATCCCGTGATCGTTAAGAAGCCTGGCCTCATTCAGCGCCGTGATGCCGCAGTCAATGGAAATCATCAAACCCGCCTGGGCCGTCCGGGCGACCTCAACAACCTGGTCGTTCAGGCCATAGCCCTCACCCATCCGATCCGGAATATGATTGACCACCTTGATCCCGAAACGCTCCAAAACCTGCCGCAAGACCACCGAAGCAGTGATCCCGTCGACATCATAATCCCCGAAAACCACCACGGTCTCCCCATTGCGCTGGGCCTGACGAACGCGTTCAATTGCACGATCCATATCCTTAAGAAGAAACGGGTCGTGCAGGCTCTGCGCATCCGCGTCCAGAAACGCACGGGCCTGGGCGGCATCCGTGATTCCCCTGTTCAGCAAAACCTGAGCCGCAATACGATGGATCCCCAGGGTCTCATGCAAAAGGGTTTGTGTTTCCGGTGAAGGCGAACAAACCCGCCATTTTTTTTGAGTAATCAACGCTGGCGTCATAATGATTTCGAATCCCGGATATCGTCAGCGCATCCGCTTTAAGATAACCGGATCATAACAACTCTTTTTACATTTTTTGCGGGGTTGCAACGCCCAGCAGACGCAGTCCATTGGCTAAAACAATCCGGGCCGCATCAATTAACGCCAGACGTTCCGAGGATAAATCCTTATCAGAAAGGTCGACCACACGATGCCGGTCATAAAACCGATGAAAACTCATGGCGAGTTCCTGAAGATAATTCAACAGCGGAAACGGTTCCATTTGGCCGGCGCACTGCTCGACGATTTCCTGAAAGAGCCCGATCTTTTTAATTAAATCCATCTCTTCCGGTTCCTGCAGGAGGGCAAGTCCACCGGTCTTTTCCGATAACCCATTGGCACGGGCTTTATCGACAATGCTAAAAATTCGGGCATGCGCGTATTGAATATAATAAACAGGATTTTCCGGGGTCTCTTTTTTAGCCAGGTCAAGGTCGAAATCCAGATGAGCGCTGATACTTCGCATGAGAAAGAAAAATCGGGCCGCATCTCGTCCCACCTCCGTCAAAACCTCACGTAGACTGATAAATTCACCTTTACGCGTCGACATTGAGACCGGTTTTCCATCCCGCGTAATTGAAGCCAGCTGAACAATCAAAACCTCAAGATCTTCCACATTATGACCCAGGGCCTGAACAGCGGCTTTAATCCGTGGGATATAACCATGATGGTCGGGGCCCCAGATGTTATAGACTTTATCAAAACCCCGTTCATATTTATTTTTATGATAAGCGATGTCCGGCGTTAAATAGGTGTAGGCCCCGTCACTTTTGCGCACAACGCGGTCTTTGTCATCCCCGAAATCCGTCGATCGAAACCATAAAGCCCCATCATTTTCATACAATAGCCCCTTCTCATCCAATTCGGACAAAACAGCTTCAATGGCCTGTTGATGCGCGATTTGCGACTCATACGACCAGATATCAAAATTAACCCCGAAATCCCTTAGCTCATCCTGAATGACGTTCAACAGATAGGTTGCCCCGAAAGACTTAAGCTCGCCATCCCGGTTCGGCATCTGATCCAGATCCTCCGCACTCTGAATCCGATGGTCTTCGATAAACCGGGCAGCCATCTCCCGAATATAATCGCCCTGATAACAGTCTTGCGGAAACTCCACTGTCTGCCCCAGAATTTCACGCACCCTTAACTCAATGGATCGTCCCAACATGACAATCTGATTTCCGCCATCATTAACATAATATTCCCGCAGCGCCTCAAACCCGCAAAAATTCAGAATGTTGGCCAGAACATCCCCCACAACCGCCTGCCGCGCGTGCGCGATGGTCAGCGGGCCTGTCGGATTGGCCGAGACGAACTCGATCTGAATTTTTTTACCCTGACCGATATCCGATGAACCGTAATGATCTCCGCGGGCAAAGACATCATAGAGAACTTCATACACCGCCTGACGGGAAAGATGAAAATTGAGAAACCCCGGGGGCGCGACCTGAACACGCTCAATCAAACCTCCCAAATCGGAATCCCTCAGCGCCTCTTGAATCAACGGACAGAAATCATGGGCAATCTGAAGCGGAGGTCGACGCAGGAGCCTGGCGGAACGCATTGCAACATTGGTGGCAAAGTCGCCATGATCCCGAATATTGGGCACCTCCAATTCGATCTCGGGAGGCTCCGACTCCGGGAAAAAATTTTCCGATAGTGTTTTGCGAATAAGTTCTTTTAATTGATTCTGCAGGATAATTAACATAGCTGATAATAATTACGATTCGGTTTTATTTAATTGACATTACGATAGCGCTGAAAAGATCAAAAACGCTTCGGGCATAAAAACCCGAAGCGCTCTGACCACATCGTTTGAAGCTTAAGAATCCGTGTCCACATCAATCCGGTCGGCTTCTTTCCAGAGGTATTCTAATCCATAGAAATCACGATATTCTGAATCAAAAATATGCGCGACCACGGATCCGAAATCCAGCAAAACCCAGCGACCTTCCCGAGCCCCCTGTTTAAACCGCGTCGCAAATTGTTGCTCTGCCAGGCCATCCTCAATCTCTTGTGCAATGGCCCGAACCTGACGGGTCGATGTGCCTGAACACAAAACAAAGTAATCACAAAAGTTGGTCGCTTTGCGCATGTCCAGGATAACGATTTTTTGAGCTTTAACATCCGCGGCAAAACCGGCGATTAATTTCGCCAGTTTTTCCGATGATAATTCCTGTTCTGTCACGTATTGACTTTCCATCCAGGGGCCGCACTGCAGCCCGATATTATTTTTTCAGCTCTTCGGCTTGAACTTTACTCAACACCCGCCAACATTCATGCGGTCCATTCGGAGATTTTGCCACCGCAAAAAACCGTCCTTTTTTCTCCCGAACATCAAATTCAGAGGTGCTAAACTTTCCCTTACTTTTGACATCATAAAATTCTAATTCCATCAAACAACTCCTTATCTTGGTGGTTAACGGTTCATCAATCTTAACCAATATTAAATACCCTGTCAAATCAAAAAACGGAATCCTGGACGATTACCCCATCAGCGAACGGATTTGACGTTCCTGCTCCGGTTTTATCGGACCCACAACCGCCAGCCGCATCTCCTGAGGCTGAAAAACTCGCTGCGCCGCCTTCCGAACGTCATCAATCCGAACTTTTTTAATGGCCTCCATCACCTCATCCAGCGTTCGGATACGGTCGCGGATCATCGTTGATTCACCGATCCACAACATATGCTCCATCGTATCCTCCAGCCCTAAAAGCAACTGACCTGTCAGATATTTTTTGGCACGTTTAAATTCCGACGGTGTAATCCCGTCCCGACAAATCTTATCCAGCTCCTGAAGCACAACTTCCAGAGTCTGCGTAATACGGGTATTCTCAACCCCGGCCCGGATTACAAACAGACCGGTATCCGCCAGTGATTTTGCCGAAGAATAAATCGAATATGCCAGACCGCGCTTTTCCCGCACCTCATCAAACAAACGACTGGACATATTCCCCCCCACGACCACGTTTAACAGATTCAACGCATAGCGCCCCGGATCAAAATGATCCATCCCCGGCATCCCAAGCGCCAAATGCATCTGCTCAATCGGCCGATGATGAAAGATCATCCGATCCCCTTCCCCGGAAGAATGAAACGGTTCCGCCGGCCGAAATGTTCCCGGCCCAAAAGCCGATGTCTTTTTCCGTGCCAAATCAACCAGGGCCTGATGAGAAATATTGCCGCAAGCCGACAGGACGATATTATTCGGAATATATTGTGTCGTATGAAAATCTTTCAACTTTTGATCCGTTAATTGTGAAACCGAGTCCGCCGTTCCGGCCAATCCCTTTCCCAAAGGATGATCCGGCCACATCAACCGCTCCAGCTCCTCAACAACGAAATACTGGGGCAGGTCATGATACATCTTGATTTCTTCCAGAATAACACCGCGCTCTTTTTCCACATCCTCATGAGAAATCCTGGGACAAAAGACCATATCCGCCAGAACGTCAAAGGTTTTACTCACATGAAGGGCCGGGACTTTTGCCAAATAACAGGTTTGTTCTTCCGACGTGAAGGCATTAAGACTACCACCGACTCCCTCAATCTGCATTTTAATTTCATCACAAGAATATTTCCGCGACCCTTTAAAAAGAATATGTTCCAAAAAATGCGCCGCCCCTTTAATCTCATCGGATTCAAAACGGCCGCCTGTTCCGCACCAGATTCCCACCGATACGCTGTCCCGTTCCTTGATTTCATGGCTGACAACCCGTAAACCGTTTTTTAAAACGGATTTTCGATACATCCACTCCTCCTTACGATATAGACGGCACCTGCAAAACACGATCTGCCTTGCCGGGATACGATCACCGCAACAACTTTGTTTGTTTAGGGATTATAATTCTGATGACTTGATCTTCTGTTCCAGCAACCCGATCAGCAACGAACGCTCCTTGGGACCCAAATCCTGAGAAACCTGTTCAAACCGGGCAATCCGGTCCTTTTGCTGGAGATAATAAAAAATATCGGCCACAACTCCGGCGGTTCGCCGTATCACGCCCCGCAACTCCGATGCTGTGGACGCATCCGCCGCCCTGTCTTTATATCGGGAAATTTCACCCAGAAGACCTTTTAAAGTCTCCTGCCAATCATCAAAATTATGCTCACTCTCAATATAACGCTTCGCGTCATCAATAATCCAAAGACTCAACAGGTTTCGATCCTCTTCGGTTATTGCCCCACCGTGACGCAATTTGCGAATAACCTCACGAATCGACTCTTCGGTCAAATTCTGCATCGACTCCCGAAAATACCCGTCCAATTCCTCCAGGATAGTCGACAAACGGCTATAGGCCTCCGTTGTGCCGCGGGCCGTGGCCGCCTGACAATCTTCAGTTAATTTAGTAATAATGGAATCAAAATTCGCCATGTGATTTCTCCCGGATAACGTGCGATACGCGTTTTATGCTGTCCAGTCCGGATAACGCTCCAACCCAAAATACCCGGTCGGATAAAATTTTTTAAGAATCAATTCAGGAACACAGAAAAAAAGAAATGATCGAATGCGCTTCGCGCCGACTTCCGCGCATAACGGATCCCGGCTGAAGAAAACAACCCTGGCCTGTCCGGTCTCGTAATCCTTCATGATAATCCGTCCGCTTTTATTCTCTTGCCGATCCGATACAAAAATAATCTTTTTCCCATCCGGCGCCCAGGATGCGAAACGATTCCGTCCTTGCGATGAGGTCAATCCTCTTCTTTCTGTTCCATCCGCATTCATAACACAAATCTCAAGATTTTCCCGTCCATCATAACCGATCCGGCCGGATACAAACAAAATTCTGCTGCCTTCCGGGGAAAAACGCGGCGTATACTCCCGTCCCTCAAAATGGGTCAATTGCTCTGCCGCATCTCGCGCACAATCATAAATCCAAATATTGGAATCTCCCGATCGCCTGGAGACAAAGACAATCTTACGCCCATCCGGAGAAAAGCTCGGCGTATAATCCATTCCCTCATGAGTGGTTATCTGCTGCCGATCCGAACCATCCACGTTTATTGTGTAAATATTAATATTCCCATCATAATTCGCGCAAAAAACAATTTTTTTACCATCCGGTGACCAGGATGGTGCGGTGTGCCAACGACCGGGCTGCGTCACAGGCTGCTGATTTGAACCGTCCGCGTTCATCACCCAGACATCCTGCGTTCCGGTGCGGTTGGTCAGAAAGACAATTCGGGATCCATCCGGAGACCATCGCGGCGCATCATTCCAATGATCTGAATCGGTCAATTGTGTCACAATCCGATCGTTTAAATTCAGGGAAAAAATATCATAATCTCCCTGCTTGCCGGATGAAAAAACAATGGTTCCTGATAATTTCATAAAAGGCCCCCCTGGCCGAATTTTTTTTAATATACTATAATTTCACTCATCTGCCTATCAGATTTTATGCGCCACATAATCGGTTAAAATCATCGCAGTCTTTGCCAGTCCGACAGCCCCATCAATCCGTAGCGGAATTTTATTCGGGCCGGTGCCGAACCAAACCCGATATTTTCGCGGCTCACTTTCCATAAACCATGCTTGATCAGCCTCAGGATAAAACCCAACTGCCGTCTTTCCGTCAATCTTGAACCGGACATCCTGCGTGGGAAGATTCATCAAAAATTCTTCGCCTTCTTTAAAAATCCCGGCCGTTCGATACCGAAATAAAAAACAATACAGATTATCAATCGGGCGGTCTTTCTCAAAAACAACCTCATCGACCGGCTTCCCGGATTTATACTTGACGATCCGAACCGACCCATGTTCTGCATCATACGACTCCACAATCCGTTCTTTTTTTCCAAAGATATTCAGATCCCGCTCCACTCGGACCGGAAACAGCGTCTGCGGATCCGCATAAATCGTTTCCTCGTCAAAAAAGTTAAACCCTTGTGCCCGAAAAATAATTTTAACCAAGGCCAGCCCTTTAAAGACAACCTGCCCCTGATATTCAAGCTGAGCATCGCCGGCCTTAATCCCGAATTTCTTAATGACATAGTGAAATGTTTCCGAAGGGAGACTATCATCTGCCGGAGAGGCAGAAAAACACACATGATGAGAACTTCCAAAAACAAGCATAAAACACCAGACCGCTATGGCCATTGGACGATATCGCAACTTCATAAACCTCTGACCCCTGTTTTAATCCCAAAACTCCTGTGCCTTTACCTCAGCCAAAGTCCGTTTATAATCATCAAAATCAATCAACAGAACCCTGGGATTCTCTGAAATCAACTTTGACATTTTAGGGCGGTGATGCTGAACCGAGCGAAACGCAATGTAACGAAACTCCGTGCGGCATTCCGGGCATATCGATGCACTCAGCGGAACATTCAATGCGTTACAATGCGAACAAGATCCAGCCAAATCTCCATACAAAAGCGTGTGCTGCCTCACATCCTCAAAATCTACCGTTTGATAAATCCGGAGCATCTTTTTCTTCATTTCAACAGCCCTGTCGATTGATGATCCGGAATCGAATCATTTTCCACCTCGTCTTGCGAAGATGCCGCCATTAATTTCCGGTAAGCAATCGGAAAAAATAAAATCGTCAGCGGCACGGTCAGGAGAATTCCGACTCCGAACAGCATCATTCCTAAAAAGTTAAACGCTCCGGCAAGAAATCCCAAGGCAAAAAGATGACGCTTGTATCCTGAGGTTATTCTGCCGCTGATCTTAAAGGCCTCCGCCACGCCGCATCCTTTATCAGCGATCAGATAGTGAACACATGAATATTTTAATGAAAGGTAAATGCCCGGAATAATAAAGGCCAGCATCCCGATGAAAACCACCAGACTATATAAAAGACTTCCCAGTAAAAATACCGCAAAGACATCGCCGCCGGAAAAAATCAGATTAAATTCCACTGGTTGATGATCGACAATGCGAAGCATACAGCGAATCATTCCCAAACTCAAAAACGCCCCGAGCCCTGTTAAGGCCAAACTCAAGAGAAACGACAGCCCGGGAGCGGTATTTTGAGTCATCCCCACTAATAAAAAAAAGGCCGTCAAAATCATCCAAACAAAGAGAAATAATCCGACAATCATCCCGTAATACTTTTTAAGCGCCTCCCAGGATTCCTTGACAATATCTTGATAAGAAAAAACATACCGGTCCATAAAATGCCTCCAAAAATGAAATGCATCAGAAAATTTTTGTTATTATAACAGCGATCTCTTGAGAAAAAAAGAGGCAGGCACAAAAAAAAAACGACAGCCGTGCTGTCGTAAAAAAAGAGCCAAAAGGATGGACAAGTATTTGTCCCCGCGCTTCGGCAACCCAGCCGCCGTATCGTCCTACCAACCCGCTGAACGTCTGACATGCCCCGTCCGATTTGAGGGCCGTAAACCGGACCGTCGGGCCTTCCCGGTCTTCGAACAATGTAGGCCTGAGGTTTTGTGTCGCCGGGTTTCCCCGGGTTTACCCTTTCGGCTCACTCTAAAGATAGCATCTGATATCAAAAAAAACAACCCACACCGAAATTTTTTACCCCTTGCATACTAAGAGGCAAAAACAGTCTTCCAGCGATCATAGAGCCGTCCCGTTGCGACAACATCTTGCGAACAATAGCCTGCGATCTCACGATACCTCTGCCGAAGAAACAACTCCTTTACATCCAACCCGGAAACCCCACTCTCTTTGGGGCTGGGAATTCCAAAGGCCCGGCACCACATATGCAGCGGGAACCGTCGGCTCATGCATCCGTAAAACGACAATTGATCCGCCAGATCAACATGCTGATCCGCACTGTAGCGATACGGCACAAGATTGCGCTCGACGCGCAGCATGTGAACAGCGGAGCGGACCATCACAAACGGACAATCAAACATCCGTCCATTAAACGTGACAAACACATCATAACGCCGCAGCTGCCGCCAAAAATTCTCAAGAATCCACCGTTCATCTCCGGCATAAAAACAAAATTGTCCCTCTTTATACTTTCGGATACCGGATCCCTCATCCTGAAAATAAACCGCCCCCTCCCGGCTGTGGGCATCCATCATGCCAATCGCAACAATCTGTGCGGTCAGCGGATAAAAATTCATACTGTCACTGACTCGCTGAATATCTTCCTGCTCGACGAACTTCAGAAAATACTCCTGCGACATACAATCCAACCGGCTAAAATCACATCCGACCGTCTCGATATCAAAGACCACCGCTTTCATACGCATTCTCCTGCGGGGATCGTTAAATTAAAGGGGGACATGTTCCACCGGGGACGGGTCCTCTAAACCCGGCTGATGGCAAGATTACATCATGGCATGCTGACAAAACAGCTGCATTGAACGCAGAATTTTTTTCCCGGGCTGATTCTGAGCCTCAACACCGCTGGAGACATCCACCGCATACGGTCGAACAGTCTCAATCGCTTCGACCACATTATTATAATGAAGACCTCCGGACAAAATCAGCGGCTTATTAAGCATTTTAACCCGACGGGCCAAATGCCAGTCAAAGGATTTCCCGGTGCCGCCTTCCTGCCCCGGAACAAACGTATCCAATAAAATCGCCTGAGTATCAAAGGCCTTGATGACCTCCAGGTCAATGCGGTCAGCAACCCGAAAAGCCTTAATAACCGTATACTCCTTGATAAAACGTTTGCAATACGCCGGAGTCTCCTCGCCGTGAAACTGCGCGGTCCGAATCCCGCAATGCCGCAGAATCTGCTTAACCGCCCCCTCCTTTTGATCTACAAAAACCCCCACCGGCGTCACAAAGGGCGGCAAGGCCTTGATGATCTGCCGGGCCTTAAAGGGACCGACATATCGCGGGCTTTTTTTATAAAAAATAAATCCCAATGCTGTGGCGCCGGCTTTCACAGCATCCTGCGCATCTTTTAAATTTGTAATCCCACAGATTTTCACTCGAGTCATTCGTTTGCTCCTTTAAAAGCCCATAATACTATAAATGTTAACGTCCCATAACCTCATGCACCCTGGCCTTGACATTCTCAGCGCGCATAAATGTTTCCCCGATCAGAACTGCATTAGCACCGGCCTCCTGAAACCGCACAATATCATCGTGAGACCGAACACCGCTTTCAATCACTTTCACTATCCCCTCCGGGATCTGGCGCAGAATTCTTTCTCCCCGGTCAAGATCCATCTCGAATGTCTTAAGATCCCGATTGTTGACACCGATAATTTCAGCCCCGCAATTCAGGGCCCGCTCTAACTCATTCAAACTGTGGACTTCAACCAGGCAGTCCATATCCAACCGTCCGGCCGCATCCAGAAATTTCCGGACCTGATCATCGGAAAGAATCGCCATAATCAATAAAACCGCCTTCGCGCCGTAACTAAAAGCCTCATGAATCTGCAGTTCGTCAATAAAAAAATCCTTGGCCAAAATCGGCAAACCGGATTCATCCGAGGAGATCCGCACATAGTCCGGACGGCCTAAAAAGAAATCTTCCTCCGTCAAAACCGAAATCGCCTCCGCCCCGGCCTGCTGATAGGCCTGCGCCAAATACTTGACGCTGAACTCTTCCCGAATCAGCCCTTTGGACGGTGATGCCTTCTTGATCTCAGCAATCACATTGATTCGTTGCGGCTTGGCGATACAGTTTTTAAATAAAAAATATCTGGAAAGCCGGGCTGCTCCCGTATTCTTACGAATATTTTCCAGTTGCACCCGCCGCAATGCGATATTTTTTTCTTTCGCGGCTAAAATTTTTTCCAAATAAATATTCATAGCGATGCGTATACTTTATTCATCCGCCCGGCTGATCCGGGCGCCTAACCCGAGCAATTTTTGATCCAGATCTTCATAGCCGCGATCCAAGTGATAGACCCGATGAATCTCCGTCGTGCCGAATGCCGCCAGAGCCGCAATCACCAAGGCGGCCGAAGCTCGCAGATCTGAAGCCATCACCGGAGCGCCGTAGAGTTCCGGAACCCCCTGAATAATTGCGGTGCTGCCTTCCCGCCGGATATTGGCTCCCATACGGTTTAATTCCGCAATATGCATAAAACGGTCCGGAAAGACCTTGTCAATCACCACACTGACCCCGGGTGTCAGGGACATCAATGCCATGAATTGCGCCTGAAGATCCGTCGGAAATCCCGGAAACGGATACGTTGTAATGCTGACCGGCTGACCAACCGCCGGACATTTGAGATTCAAGGTATCCCCCTCATAGCGAAACCGCATCCCGTATTCCTGCATCTTATCAATCAAAACCAGCAACTGATCATACTCCACATTCTGCAGGGTAATCGGACTTTGTGTGGCGGCTGCCAACAAAATAAACGATCCGGCCTCAATACGGTCAAACCGCACCTCACTCGTGGCGCCATGCAGACTCGCCACTCCGGTGATTCTGACAATCGGGGTTCCGTGCCCCGAAACCTGAGCCCCCATGGCATTGAGAAAATTTCCAAGATTGACGATCTCCGGTTCACAGGCTGCAGAATGAATCACTGTTTCTCCCTGCGCTAAAACCGCGGCCATCATGACATTGGCGGTTGCCAGAACGGATGATCCGAAAACTCCGCCCAAATAAATCCGATCCCCGATCAGACGGCGGGCTCGCCCGATCACATAGCCCCCTTCAATTTCAAAATCCACCCCCAGGCTTCGCAATCCCTTCAAATGCAGATCCACCGGACGAATTCCAATAACGCAGCCGCCGGGCAAGGATACTCTGGCCTCGCGCAACTTTGCCAAAAGCGGTCCCAGCACACAAAACGATCCCCGCATTTTAGAAACCAGCTCATAATGCGCGATCGGACTCAGCCTGGAACGGGAAGACACACGAACCGTGCCTCCTTCAAACAACACATCTTTTCCCAGAGACTGCAGAAGATCACACATCGTCCTGGTATCCCGCAGTCGTGGAACATTGCGCAGTTCACACGGCTCGTCGGTCAATAACGTCGCGGCCAGCATCGGCAAGGCGGCATTCTTCGCGCCGCTGATCCGGACCGAACCGCGAAGCGGACGCCCGCCTTCTACGATGAGTTTTTGCATCTTTTCTCCCCCGGTTCATACATTCGGCGGCATGAGCCCTGCAACAAAAAATCTGGCCACACCGGACAAGTCGTTAAAAAATTGAATCTCCCATGCATCCTGGAATATCTGTTGAATCATCGTCTCCTGATTATCCCAAAACTCACAGACCAGCATTCCTTGATCCTGTAAAATTCGAGGAACAGTCCGGCAAAATAACCGATAAAAATCCAAGCCGTCTTGTCCGCCGTCTAATGCCAAATGAGGCTCCCGCTGAACTTCCGGCGGCAAGGTCTTTAAGCACGACTGGGGAATATACGGCGGGTTGGATACCACGATGTCATACGATGTCGATGGGCATGCGGACAAAAAACACGCCGCCTCATCATGAATAAAGCTGATCCTGTCCCCGATGCCATGCCGCGCGGCATTATCCCGGGCCACACCCAGGGCCGCACGCGATACATCGACAGCCGTACACTGCAATGAGGAAATTTCTTTTGCCATGGCGATGGCGATGGCCCCGGATCCAGTGCCGAGATCCAAAAGCGATAAGGGTTTAGAAGATTTCCGAGCCCGCTCTTTCATAACAGTCCGAATATGGGCGACCATCCATTCTGTTTCCGGACGGGGAATCAGGACATCCGGATTGACCGCGAGCGTCAAGCCAAGAAAATCAGTTTCCCCTAAAACATATTGAATCGGTTCTCCTGAGCGGCACCGTTGCTGCGCACGCTTTAAAAGCGCAGATTGAGACTCAGAGAGATCTAAATCCCGGGTGTAAAGATCAACCCGGCGACAGTTTAAAATCGATGTCAACAAAAGTTCCTGTTCAGTCATCCTGTTTACGCGCCTCTTCTTCCGCCTGAACAAGGGCATGGGTAACCGGATCCAAATCCCCGTCCATGATGTTGGTCAATTGATGCAGCGTCAATCCAATCCGATGATCGGTCACCCGGCGCTCCGGATAATTGTATGTACGGATCTTTTCGCTCCGATCCCCGGAGCCGACCTTGACCTTGCGATCCTGGGCTTCTTTGCTCTGATTCTCCCGTTCCATCTTTTCCGACAAACGGGCCCGCAGAACACGCATCGCCTTGGCCTTATTTTTCAACTGAGAGCGCTCATCCTGACAGATCACCACCAAGCCGCTTGGAAGATGCGTGATCCGCACCGCCGAATCTGTGGTGTTGACACTCTGCCCCCCGGGACCGGACGAACGAAAGACATCAATCTTAAGATCCCTGGGATCAATTGAGACGTCAACCTCTTCAGGTTCATAAAGAACCGCCACTGTTGCCGCCGAGGTATGAATGCGCCCCGAAGCCTCCGTCGCCGGCACTCGCTGAACACGATGCGCCCCGCTTTCCCATTTCAGATATTTTGAGGCCCCCGGGCCGGTGATGCCGAAAATAATTTCTTTGAGCCCACCGGTCTCGGATTCGCTGGAACTCATGATTTCAACATCCCAGCCTTTCATCTCAGCATAGCGGCTATACATACGAAATAAATCCGCCGCGAATAAACTGGCCTCCTGGCCCCCTGTGCCGGCCCGGATTTCAATAATCAAATCCCGGTCTTTCTCCTCAAACTTCGGAAACGCCAGATCATGCAGTCGGGGCTCCAAATCCTGCTGCGATTGTGTCAACTGAGACAGATCTTCATGAGCCAGCGCCGTGAGCTCCGGATCTGAACCGCCGGCGATCATCTCTTTCAAATCATCAATCTGGCGGGCATGATCCCGGTATTCACGATAGGCCTCAACAGCCGGTGTAATATCGGCAAATTCTTTGGCCAGCTTTTGATAGGCCTTCTGATCCGCCATGACTTGCGGATCAGCCAAAAGACTCTCCAGCTCAGAATACCGGCTTTCGATCTGATCTAACTTTTTGAACATACGTCTCGATTCCCGGAAATTTTCCGTCACATTCGCATCAAACTTACAGATGCGTCGAATTAAGCCTTTTTCCCATAGCGCTGTTTAAACCGCTCAATGCGCCCGGTGGAATCGACAAATTTCTTCTCTCCGGTAAAAAACGGATGACAGCTGGAACAGATTTCGACACGAATATTCTGCTTGGTGGAACGCGTGTGAATCACCTGTCCGCAAGCGCACGTGACGGTCGTTTCATTATAGTCCGGATGGACACCTTTTTTCATTTTTCCCTCCTTCAATTATAACAATGTGTTATTTATTCATATTATCCAAAAACTCTTCATTAGACTTATACTTTGAAACCCGGTCAATCAGCAACTGCATGGCCTCGACCGAATTCAGATCACTGACCGCTTTGCGCAGAAGCCAGATACGCTGAAGGTCATTATCCGGCATCAGCAATTCTTCATGACGGGTATTGGAACGTTTCATATCGATCGCCGGATAAATACGACGCTGGAAGAGATTGCGATCCAGCTGAAGTTCCATATTTCCGGTTCCTTTAAACTCTTCAAAAATAACCTCGTCCATACGACTCCCGGTTTCCACCAAGGCCGTGGCAATAATGGTCAGACTTCCGCCCTCTTCAATATTGCGGGCCGCTCCGAAAAACCGCTTGGGACGATGCAGCGCATTGGAATCGACCCCGCCGGATAAAATCTTGCCGCTGTGCGGCACCACGGTATTGTAGGCCCGCGCCAGGCGCGTGATACTATCCAATAAAATAACGACATCCCGCTTGTATTCGACCAGTCGCTTGGCTTTTTCCAGGACAATCTCAGCGATTTGCACATGGCGCTCCGCCGGTTCATCAAAAGTCGAGGCAATGACCTCGCCTTCAACACTGCGGGCCATATCCGTCACCTCTTCCGGGCGCTCATCAATCAACAAGACCATTAACACGACATCGGGATTATTTTTTGTGATTGAATTGGCAATCTTCTGCAGCAGAACTGTCTTTCCACTGTAAGGCGGCGCCACGATCAAGGCCCTCTGCCCTTTTCCGATCGGCGCCAAAAGATCGACGATCCGCATGGACAACTCTTTCGGCTCGCGCTCCAGAACCAGGCGTTCATCCGGATACAAGGGCGTAAGATTATCGAAGAAAATCTTATCCTTCATGTGTTCCGGATTCTCAAAATTAACCGTCTCGACCTTCAACAAGGCAAAATATTTTTCACCTTCCTTGGGCGGTCGAATCACCCCGCCGACCGAATCTCCGGTCTTAAGATTGAACCGGCGAATCTGGGACGGTGAAATATAAATATCATCCGGACACGGCAGATAATTATAATTGGAACTGCGCAAAAAGCCAAATCCCTCCGGGAGAATCTCCAAAACCCCTTCCCCGTAAAGCATGCCGGATTTCTCCGCTTTCTTTTCAATAATATTAAAAATTAATTCCTGTTTTGTAAACCCGCTCACCCCTTCAATACCCAATTCCCGTGCGGTCACGGCCAATTCCGGAACCTTCATCGCCTTAAGACGTCCGACATGCAGACGCCCTTCCTGATCAATGGCTGCGGTCAAGCCGTTTCCGGACGGTTTTGGCGCCGTATCCTTTTTAGCCGAAGAGGCTGTTTTTTTTGTTGTTGTCTTTGTCATAAATACCCCTTGATTTTTCTCAAGTTACCTTTCATTTATAAATGTACGAGGCCTTCCCAAATCGCATTTACCTGGGATCTCGTCTTGGCTTGTGTTGAACGATTATCAATAATAAAATCTGCCTGTTGCAATTTCTGCTGCTGCGGCCATTGATGGGCCAAACGCGCCAGAACCTGACGACGGCTCATTTTACGGCTGCGTCTCAGCCGTTCGATCTGCAGACGCTGATTGGAGCGCACCACCGCAATAACATCAAAGAGATCTTCAAATCCGGCTTCAAACAATAACGGCACATCCGCAACAATCATCTCCGTGGCGGGCTGTTTGGCCGCCTGCGAAATCCGATGCTGAATCTCGCGGCGAACCGGAGGATGCAATAAATCTTCCAATTTTTTAAGCCGGCGGGGATGGCCAAAAACCAACTCTGCCAAAACGCTTCGCCGAATCCCGCCGGTGTCGGTGCCGGCCTGGGGAAAGGCCTGACGCACGGCCCGGACACAAGCCCCACCGGGCTCCAGCAACCGACGCGCGATCTCATCCGCATCAATAACTTCAGCTCCGAATTTATGAAACATCTGCAAAACTGTGCTCTTACCGCTCCCAAGATTTCCGGTCAGCCCCATAACAATCATCTTAACGCCAACTCCTCATATACACACCGATACTCCCTGGCCGCATCGGCCCAGGAAAAATGCCCCTCAAAGGCCTTCATCCGGGCTTCATCCATAACAACGGAATCCGCAAATACATCAATCGCACGAAACACAGCGTCGACAAAGGCCTCCCGGGTATACTCATCAAAAACACATCCATTTCCCCCGTTCGACAAATCCGTCACGGTATCCGCCAGCCCCCCGGTTTTATAAACGATTGGAATCGTTCCATAGCACAGACTGATCATCTGACTCAGCCCGCACGGCTCAAACACCGAGGGCATCAGAAAAAAGTCACTGCCCGCATAAATCTGATGCGCGATCTGTTCATCAAACATCAATAAAACCGAAACTTTATTCGGGTACTGATCCGCAATTTTCGCAATTGTCTTTTGAGAGGCATCATCTCCGACTCCCAGAAATACCATCTGAATATCATTTTCCAAAAGACTGCTGGCTGACTCCGCGATTAAATCAATACCCTTTTGATGAGATAATCGCCCGACAAATCCCAAGACCGGCACATCGGCCCGCGCGGGCAATCCCGCCTGAAGCTGAAGCTCTGTCTTATTCAACGCCTTGCCCTCAGGGGCCTGCGCCGAATACCGGGACACGATCAACCCGTCATGCTCCGGATCCCAAATCGAATAATCCAGCCCGTTCAAGATTCCCCGAACCCCGTTGGATCGGGCGGAAAGAACATCATGCATTCCGCAGCCCAGAGCCTCTGTCTGAATCTCCCGGGCGTATTGAGGGCTGACCGTCGTGACCATATCACTCGAGACAATACCGGCCCGCAACAGACTTAATTTTCCGTAAAAATACAACCCGCTTTGCTGTAAAATCTCCGACGAGGCAAAATCAAAAGTTCCAAACAGCTCTTTCGGAAACAGCCCCTGGTATGAAAGATTATGAATCGTAAAAACCGTTTTCGTCTTTTCAAAAAACGTTCCCCAGGATCCATACTTCACATACAACGGAATCCATCCGGTCTGCCAGTCATGGCAATGAATGACATCAACGGGGTCTCCCTGTTCCCTGAGAATTTCCAGAGTCCGACGGCAAAAATAATCAAACCGCTGAAAGTTGTCGGAAAAATCCCCTTGCTGATCCCCATAAAATCCATCCCGATCATAAAAGTCCGGCCGGTCAACGGCATAGACCTGAATGTTTTTGCGAAGCGAACCGCTCCAAACCCCGTCGGAAACCCGGTGCAGACCGAAACGGTTTTCATCGACACAACGATATTTGGGCAGAAAAATTTTAACCGTGACTCCCGCCTCACTTAACGCTACCGGCAAGGCCCCGCAAACATCCGCCAGCCCCCCGGTTTTCGCATATGGGAAAACCTCTGATGCGCAAAAAACTACGGTCATTAAATCTCCTCCATTTCCAGCCAGTTCGGACCTTTTTTCAATGATACGCCAATCGGCACCTTTAATGTCATCGCGGATTCCATCTCACGGCGAACCAGATCGACCATGGCACTCTCTTCCATCGGGACCAGATCAAAGACAATTTCGTCATGCACGGTAATCAGCATCATTGACTTCAAACGCTGCCGCTGCATGGCTTCATCGACCCGAAGCATTGCCATTTTAATAAGATCGGCCGCGGTTCCCTGAACCGGCGTATTGATCGCCTGCCGTTCGGCAAACTGCCGGATATTATTATTCCGGCTGATAATTTCGGGAATGTCCCGACGGCGATTCATCAGTGTCATTGAATACCCGTTCTGCCGGCACTCCTCAATCGCCTGATCCATAAAGGCCTTAACCCTGGGATAGCGCAAAAAATACCGGTCGATAAAATCCTGAGCCTCGTTAAACGACACCCCGAGATCTTTTGCCAATCCGAACGAACTGATGCCGTAAATAATACCGAAATTTACCCGTTTCGCTGCGGTTCTCATATCGGACCGCACCTGCGGCAACGAAACATCAAACATCTGCGCGGCGGTGGCGGCGTGAATATCTTCACCATCACGAAAGGCCTGAATCAACCCCTCATCCCCCGACAAATGCGCCAGAATCCGCAACTCAATCTGAGAATAGTCTGCTGATAATAAAACATGTCCATCGACCAGCGGAATAAAGGCGCCGCGAATTTTTCGTCCGAGTTCCGTTCGGATCGGAATATTCTGCAAATTCGGCTGACTCGAACTCAACCGCCCGGTCTCCGTGCCGGTCTGATTAAACGAGGTGTAAAGCCTATCCCCTCCGAACCGGCGCGCCATATCCGGCAACGCATCAATATAGGTCGACTTCAGTTTCGCTAACTGCCGGTAATCCAGAATTTTTTGCGGCAATTCATGTGCCAAGGATAAACGGGTCAAGACCTCTTCATTTGTTGAAAATCCTGTTTTCGTGCGTTTGATCACCGGCAGCTTTAATTTTTCAAATAGCACATGACTCAACTGCTTGGGCGACTGGATATTAAATTCTTCGCCCGCCATTGCAAAAATTTCCGTCCCCAAAATGGAAATCTTCTCGGCACAATCCCTGGACAAATGTTCCAGGAGATTCAAATCCAGACGAACACCGGCCTCTTCCATCCGACCCAGAAGAAAGGCCAGCGGCATTTCCATTTTTTCAAAAAGCGTCCACGCCCCCCCGGTCTCCAATTCTTTTTTCAAAATGTCATATAATCGAAAGGCCGTCACCACATCTTCTGCGGCTCGGGATTCATCAGGGCGGATTTCTTTAAGATAATTCCAGCTCAAAACCGACAGCTCATATCCATTGCGCGACGGGTTCAACAAATACCCGGCCAGCATGATATCAAACACATTCAAAATTGTTTCCGAAAATCCCATCCGGCGAAATTCTTTATACTGCCGCTTCACATCATACGCAACCTTGACAATCTCAGAATCTTGCAAGACAGCAAAAAACTTTTCCAATCCGCCCGTCCTGGAAACGGATCCGGTATGACGGCCATCCGTTATCAGAATCTCTCCAGCAATCTCGTCATACCAAAACGCACAGCGACCGCCCTGCGCTGCAGCCCGGCACACGGCATCAAAATCCTTCCGCTCCAATCCTGACGGGCGATGATTCCCTTGCCCGGCATTGTGTGCATCCGGCCTCAGTTGCTCCGCTAAACGATGAAATTCCAAATCGGTAAAAAGTGCATACAAAGACTCCACAGCCGGCTCTTGTCTGGCCCAGTCGTTTAAATCCGCACTGACCGGGGCGTCGGTTCTTAACAATGCCAAATCCCTGCTCATAAAAGCCTCATGACGCTGCGTCATCAATTTCGCACGAACACTTTTTGAGGCGATGTCCTCGAGATGTTCATAAATGTTTTCCAAAGAGCCGAAGCGTGTAATCAATTTTTGCGCGGTGACCTTGCCGACGCCCTGAACCCCGGGGATATTATCCGAAGCATCTCCCGCTAATCCGAGAAAATCGGCCACATATTCCGGTGCCACTCCAAAGACCTCAAGCACATCCTTGGGCCGCAAAAGCAATTCTTTGCGGGGACTATAAACCGAGACCCGCTCATTGACCAGCTGAAACAAATCTTTATCGTCGCTGATGACGACCACATCCACGGCCTGCGTCTGAAACAACTTGGCGGCTGTCGCCATCAAATCATCCGCTTCATATCCCTGCACCTCAATCACCGGTAACCCGTAATTCCGGGCCACCTGATGGATCAAGGGCATCTGACTGCGCAAGTCATCAGGCATCGGAGGCCGCTGAATCTTATAATCCTGATACGTCTCCTGTCGAAAGGATTTGCCGTCTTTATCAAAACACACCGCAAAATACGCCGGATCAAAATCTTTCAGCATTTTCCGCAAGGCATTCACAAACCCGTAAACAGCATTCGTCGGCTGCCCCTGACTATTGCTGAGCCCTTTCACCGCATGAAATGCCCGGTAACAGAGCCCGTGCGCGTCAAGCAAATATAACGTCCTGGTCGTCATGTCGTGGTATTTATATCTCTTAGAATAATTCTCTTTGAACAGGTTGGCCCGGAAAAATGGGGAGAATCTCCTGAAACTCCTGTCGTGCCGCATCCAGATTTCCGGCATCCAGAAGATTCAAGGCCTTCGTTACCCTCATCTTAATATCAAAAATTCGTCGTTGATTCTCAATCTGTTCTCCGGATTTTATCAGCTTGGGGTTGTTCGGCGTTAAAGCCAGTGCCTTTTGAATCTCATCATGTGCCTTTTCAAATTGCTTCTGATCAACATATGTCATGGCCTGCCGATAATGCCCATCGGCCCTGGCCACATCCAGCGTTAATTCTTCCTGAGCCAGTTGGAACAGCCTGGCTCCGGTCTCTTCCATTTGAACTGTAATCACCTGACTCCGGTATGTCGGATCCAGCCGGCTCAACTCCCGCACCAGCAGCGGAACCCACTCATCATTCGGAGACGCCGCCTCAATACGTTTACGAAAATACGAAATCGCCCGGGGGAGATCTCCCTTTTCTTCATAGAGAAACGCCAGGTTTGTATACGGCGGAAGATAGGTCGAATCTAATTCCAGCGCCTTAAGATAATACAGTTCCGCGCGATCCGCGAACCCCATCTGTTCATAGATTACCCCTAAGTTATTATAAATCCAGGGGCTCTCCTCTCCCATCCCCAAAACCTTCTGATAAAATGTCAAAGCGCGGTTGAGATCCCCTTCCTGCTGCGCCTGGTAACCGATATCTCGGTATTCTTGGGCTGTTGGACCAAATTCAACCTCAGCGGAAACGTTAGTGCTCAAGATGTTCAGGAGTGAGGTCGCAATAAGAAAGGGAATAGCCAGAAAACGATATGTTTTTTTCATAAAATAAGTATGGATAATATAAAACATAATGGGTATTTTTGCAAGAAAAATTATAATAAGCCCGATTATTTATCTACCGGCCCCGAAGGATCCTGTTTTTGCGGACTGGGGATATCCGTGCCCTTCCCGCCAGATTCTTCAGCCTCCAAAACCGCCGGCTCGGCTTGAACCTGTTCAGGACCGATTTCCGGCGCATAATGCTGGCAATCGGAAAACAACGGATGGATCTGGGGATCCACCGATTTTTGCCCCTGAATCCAATGCGCGAGATCCGGCACCACCTCCGCCCGGTTCATCAGCATGGCCCCGCAAAGAACCCCATCCTTTAAAACCAGACACTTTTCCAATATTCCCTCATCTGAGGTCTTTGTATAAGACTCTACAGCGTCTCCCGCCAGCGTTCCACACAAGGAAATCTCACGACCGCCAAGATTCAAGATGATGGTATCCGGCCACCTTCCGGCCAAATCCCCCTCGGGATGACCGGCCAAGGCCGCGTCCAATCGTTCCTCCTGGACAGCGCGGCATCCTTTCGGATGAAACATCCAAAGATCTTGTCGAAAATGCTCCGCCACGGCATCCAGAGCAAAAACCTGTTCGACTGAAGTGCGGCATAACGCATCTGTTACAATTCGTTCCTTCAATTCAAGCCCCGATCCGCTGCAAAATCTCAAGTCCGGCAAAGCCTCCGGAAAAACCACCACCTCCGCAGCAATCACCTTCCCGATATTCAAACGAACCGCTTTCACATCCTGCTCACCTAAAATTTCCTGAACACGTGTCTGACGAATGACCCGCACGCCGCCATGTTCTAATAACGTCAAGATCGTATTTGAGACCGCCTCATTGAAACAATCCGGACGAATGCGATCCGAGGGCAGGCAGAAAATAACCTCTTTATCCTGCGCCGCCAGCGTCTGAGCCAGCATGACACCGGTCAGCGTCCGGGATTCCACGACAATCGTGTCAATCCGGTTAATCATAGCCGACAACTGATCGACTTCAGCATATGTCTGTAATGAAAAAACCCCCTGGCGTGTGACGCCTTTCACCTCCGGAAACAGGCGTTTATCGGATTCGGCAATAAAAATCACATCCGCCTGCAAACGGCTTTTATCATCAAAAAAAAGCGTTTTGCGGCCCACATTAATCCGGTTCAGTTTTTTCTCCCGAATGAGCTGGATATTCAAATCCTGATAAAATTTTTCATTATGATAAACAACATCCCGGCGGGAAATTTTACGGGCCAGCCAATCGGCAAAACGTTCCGGAAAGGCCGCCCCATGCGCATCAAACGCAACACAAACCAACTCGGCCCCCGGATCCGCCGCACGAATCTTCTCAAGGTATCTGATTGCAGAGACCGATTGTCCCACAACAACATAGGTCATGCCAATCCCTTCTGTATACGAAAGGCCTCCAGCGCATTGCGCATCAGCATCACAACGGTCAACGGACCCACACCACCAGGCACCGGCGTGATCCTGGAGGCCCGGGCCGATGCCGAATCAAACTCCACATCTCCAACGATCTTTTCACCGACCTTATTAATCCCCACATCAATCACAACCGCCCCCTCTTTAATCATCGCTCCGGTAATCAAACCCGGTTTTCCCACCGCGACCACAACCACATCCGCCTGCCCGACATGATGTGCCAGCTTTCCGGCCTCTGCCGTGCCGATATGACAGACCGTCACCGTCGCAAACTGGCGAACCAGCAACAGGCTTAACGGCTTTCCGACGATTTCACTGGCCCCGACGACCACAACCTCAGCTCCCCGCAACGTTACATCGGCGGCTCTCAAATGCTCCATCACGGCTGCCGCAGTACAGGGAATCACCCGGGACTTTCCCAAAAGAATATTTCCGATATTTGCGGCGTTCATCCCTTCAATATCTTTTTCAATCCCGACACAATTCGATAAAATTTGATCCTGAATATGCGCCGGAAGCGGCTTATGAATCAAAATCCCATGCACGGCCGGATCAGCATTCAAATCGAAAACCCGGGACATGACATCCATCTCGGAGACAGACTCCTTTAACTCCAAAAGCTGATAGTCGATTCCGATCTCCTCAGCCGCGCGACGCTGTGAGCGCGCGTAAAATGAAGCCCCGCGATCCTGCCCTACTAAAATGTTCACAAGCCGAATCCGCTCTCCGGTTTCCTCAAAAAGCGCCGTCGCCTGCGCCTTAAGATCATCCTTGATTTGCTGAGCCAGAAGTTTTCCATCCAGACATTCTGCCGCCATTATGCTGCCTCCTGATTGACACGAACATTGATCATCGCAGATTTATACGCGGCGAAAAGCAGTTCCACCGCCACCTCCACGTCACTCAGCAAATAAGGGTTCCCATCATTAACCAGAACATCCGTCAAATCCATTGCCTTGCGGCACAACCGGGCGGTCTGACGCGGCACGGCCGCGGCACCGCGTTTGGCGGCCCGTACCACCCTGGGACCCTTGCCTCTGGCATCCACGACGTTCAAATAAGCCTTTGCATCCTCATCGGCCAGAGCCAAAAACCGATCGCGGAGATCCCGGCTCTGATCCAGAACTTTTGTCAACCGTGCCTCAACACGACGGCCGGAACAACGGCCCAGCGAATAATTCGCCACCATACATAACAAACCGGCTGCCTGCGCCGCGCACAAGGCAGCCACAGAGCCGCCTCCAGGAACCGGACTCTTTTGCGACAATTCATCAAGAAATTTTTTTAGTGTCAAATTTTTGAATGTTTTCACAGCAGACCTTATGACTCTGTTGACGGGCTGGAACATTGAAGTTTCGTGGTTGAAACCGATTTATATTAACCCAAAGACCTCCGTTTTTCAATATATGAAAAAGAAATATTTCTGCCATCTAAAAGGCATCCTGCAAGAGTTCAATCACGGGAACCCCCTGCTCATCGTTCATAATACCGACAACATCAAACCGAATAAATGCCGACTCATCATCCGGATGTTCTGTTAAATACATCTGGGCGACCTTGCGAATGGTTCGCTGTTTGGCGGGAGTCACGGCTTCAAAAGGGTGACCATAATAATCCGCATCCCGGGTTTTGACCTCGATAAAGCACAGCGTCTGTGCCTCACGCGCGATGACATCAATTTCCCCAAAGCTCAACCGATAATTCCGCTCAAGAATCTTATAACCGCGCTCGATTAAAAACGCCTCGGCCAGATTCTCGCCTTCGCGCCCGATCTGAACATGGTCCATAGGCTCCTCACTTTTTTCGGGGAATGATCAGTCTTTCTGCGACGCGAGCACCGGCCCGAATGTCTTGCGATGAATCAAAGACGGGCCATACTGCTTCAAGGCCTCGCGATGCGCCGCCGTCGGATAGCCTTTATGACGGGCCAATCCATATTGAGGAAAAATGCGATCATAAATTCTTAAAATACGATCCCGTGTCACCTTGGCAATTACCGATGCACAGGCGATCGACAGCGAGCGGCTATCTCCCTGCACAATCGTTTTCACACCATAAGCAAAGTCTGAACGAAAACGATTGCCGTCAACCAGCAGACAGCCTGCCCTTTCGGAGTCCGCCTGCACGGCGTCACTGTTCCGCAAACGGAAAGTCAACTGACGGATCGCCGCGTTCATCGCCAGAAATGTGGCCTGTAAAATATTATGCCGATCAATCACGGCCCCGCTCATGATCCCGATCCCGACACTGGCCCGATCAAAGATTTCAACAAAGGCCTGGTTGCGTTGACGTTCCGTCATTTTTTTGGAATCCTGAATTGTGAGCGAAAAATCCATACGGTTCAAACAAACCGCAGCCGCTACAACAGGACCGGCCAGCGGCCCCCGACCGGCCTCATCAACACCGATCAAATATTGAAACTTGTCACCGGACAACATGTTTTGATCAAACTGCTGCAGAGAATTTTTAGGACATCGGTCTGGTTTCATTTTAACGATACTGGGGAGATTAAAAAAATGAGCCGGAAAAAATTCCGGCTCATTATAACAAATCTTTCAACAGAAAAAAACTTATTTGGTCTCAATTCTTTTTTTGACACGGGCTTTTTTCCCAATACGGTCACGCAGGTAATATAGGCGCGCCCGGTTAACCACACCCTTGGAGACCACTGTCAGACTATCGATTAACGGAGAATGCAGTGGAAATGTTCGCTCCACGCCTTCGCCAAATGAAATCTTTCGCACCGTAAAGGATGCATTCACTCCACCGCCTGTCTTGCGGATGATCGTTCCCTCATACGGATGCACGCGAACCTTGTCCGCCTCTTTTACTTTAATGCGCATTCGAACAGTATCGCCCACCTCAATGTCGGGCAAATCATTGCGTAACTGTGACTCACGCACGCTTTTTAACTTTTCTGCAGATGTCATTCTTAACTCCTTTATCCATTCTGAAACAAAATTCTGTCAGTTTTTGATGATGCAAGAACGTAAAGTCTACATGAAAACAAAATTTTTGTCAAATAAAATCATTTTTTCGGATCTTTCAAAAGATCCGGTCGGATTTGACGCGTGCGCTTAAGGGCCTGCTCCTGCCGCCATCGCTCAATCCGCGAATGATTCCCGGACAATAAAACCTCCGGAACCTTCATCCCCTGAAAATCTGCGGGCCGCGTATAATGAGGATATTCCAGCAATCCCTGTTCAAAGGACTCTTCCTGACTGGATTCATCCTTGCCCAAAACCCCCGGCAAAAGACGCGTCACGGCATCAACCAGGATCATGGCCGGCAATTCTCCCCCGGTCAGGACATAATCTCCAACCGAAATGCTTTCATCAACCAGCTCCTCACGCACCCGTTCGTCGACCCCTTCATAATGGCCGCAAATAATCACAATATTCTTTTCCCGGGCCAATTCATGCACCCTGGACTGTGTTAAGGGCGTTCCTCCCGCACAGGTCAAAATCACCCGCGCCTTGCGGCGCCCCTTGACCGCCTTCACAGCCTTAAACAACGGTTCGGGCATCAACACCATTCCCGGTCCGCCCCCAAAAGGACGATCATCAACCTGCTTGTAATTTCCCCTGGAGTAGGCACGCAGATCATGCAGGTCAACACGCACCTTCCGTTTTTCCTGGGCCCGTTTCAAAATCGATTCCGAAAGGACTGAGGAAAACATCTGTGGAAAAATCGTGATAATATCAAATCTCAACATGACGTTATTGTAATTCCGAATTATATTTTTTCAAAAAGTCTTTCTGAAATTCCGCAAAGGTTCCAAGCCCCAGGGCCTCACGAATTTCCCGCATCAATGAAATATAAAAATAGACATTATGATACGACAACAACCGCAGGCCCAAAATTTCTCCGGTTTTAATCAAATGCCGCACATAGGCCCGGGAATAATTCCGGCAGACGAAACAATCGCATTCATCATCAATCGGAGATTGATCATCAGAATACACAGCATTAAGAATAATCTTTCGTCCCCGCCGGGTAAATCCGGTGCCGTGCCGCCCATAACGCGTCGGAATGCAGGTGTCAAACATATCTACCCCTTCCCCAACCGCTTTGACAATCTGATCAGGCATCCCGATTCCCATCAAATAACGCGGCTTGTGCGCCGGCAAAAACGGCTCAACCCATTCGACGGCTTCAAACATGTCCTTTACCGGCTCTCCGACACTGACCCCTCCGATGGCATAGGCATCCATATCAATCGCCGCAATCTCTTTGGCCGATAACTCCCTCAAATCCTGATACGTTGATCCTTGAATAATTCCGAATAAAATCTGGTTCTCATCCTGAGCATTATCAAAAAAATGCTGTCTTGTGCGGCAAGCCCAGTCTGTTGTCAACGAGACCGACTCCTCAGCCTCCCGCCGCCCGCAGGGATAGGGTGCGCAGACATCCAGGGGCATAATCATATCCGACCCTAAAACTTTTTCAATATCCATCACCTTTTCCGGTGTGAATTCATGAGAACTGCCGTCCAGATGCGATTGAAAAATCACCCCGTCATCAGTAATCTTGCGAAGCTTTGTCAGACTAAACACCTGATAACCACCGCTGTCGGTCAAAATCGGTCCGTCCCAATTCATAAATCCATGTAATCCATCAAACTCCCGGATGATATCCAGACCGGGGCGCAAATACAAATGATAGGTGTTAGACAAAACGACTTGCCCCCCCATCTCTCGAATATCCCGGGAGCACAATCCCTTAACCGTGGCATTTGTTCCCACCGGCATAAAAAACGGCGTCTGAATCACGCCATGCGCGGTTCTTAATTCTCCCAATCGGGCCTTGGTCTTTTGACAGGTCGCTTTCAATAAAAAAATATTATTCATCGTGGTATTTTATCCGATCTTCTGGACAATAAAAATTTCTTAATCCGGTCTTTGAACCCTTATGAACACCCCGCCGACACGGACCGTTCATTATACAATCAACATCCCATCCCCATAACTATAAAACCGATACTTCTTGCGAATCGCCTCCTGATAGGCCCGCCGCATCAATGCCGGCTGTCCGAAGGCATAAACCAGCATCAGCAACGTGCTGCGCGGCAGATGAAAATTTGTGATCAGGGCATCCGTCATGCGAAAGGACGCTGATCCGGGATGCAAAAAAATTTCCGTGGTTCCCCGAAGCCGCCCGGAAGATGCCGCGGCCTCCAGTGTGCGGCAGCTGGTCGTTCCGACCGCCACAATGCGGCGCCCGTCTGACCGGGCTTGAGTCAGACGCGTCCATACACGGGGAGACACAGAATAATCCTCCTCATGCATGGGATGGTCCGCGATATTCTCATGTTCGACCGGTTTGAACGTTGCAGAATTGACATGAAGCAAAACCGTTTCCAGACTATGCCCGTCAGACTTCAAACGCCGCAACAACTCCGGGGTAAAATGCAGCCCTGCCGTCGGAGCCGCCACCGAACCGGCATAACGAGCGTAGACAGTCTGATAATATTCATGATCCTGCGGCGTATCCTGTCGTTTAATATAGGGCGGCAACGGAATATGACCGATATCTTTCAAATGCCGCATAACATCCTTGCGATTAAACCGCACAACGCGGCGGTCTTTATCGACAACGGTAGCCACAACCGGACTATTCTCAAAGACGATCTCATCTCCAGTGTGAATCTTGCGACAGGGCCGAAGCATTACACGATAGGATTGACCGCCATCCATTTTTTCCAAAAGAAAAATTTCAACCTTCCCTCCGGAGCGCCGCTTCCTTCCCAATAATCTGGCCGGAACGACCCGGCTGTTATTAACAACCAAAACACTCTCCGGCGGTAAATAACGGCCCAGATTAACAAAGATGTCATGCCGAATCGTCTGCGCCTGCCGGTCAATCACCATCAACCGGGCCTGATCACGACTCAAAAGCGGCTCTTGCGCAATCAGGTCTTCCGGCAGTTCATAATCAAAATCCGATAGCTTCATCTTAAGGCCGCCTGATCCAAGTCATCACCAATGTCACCACCAGGCTTAACAGCAAACATGTTGTTATGGGAAAATAAAATGAAATATTATCTCGTTTCAGCACAACATCCCCTGGAAGCCGGCCCAAAGCCGACAAGGGCCCGACGAAGGTAATCCAGACTCCGATGATAATCAGAATCACCCCCGCCACAATCATGAGCGTTCCCGTCTGCATCTGACAAGTCTCCATTCATGAAAAAACCGCATCCATAGCGCATTGGCGATACGTTCTGCGGTTATCAAGAATCTTAAAATAATTCCGCCGGCCGATCCTGAATCCGAGTATGAATATGCTCGGCAGCCACAGGACTTAATTCCCGTCCGCGGGATGTTCGTTTCAAAAAACCGATTTTAAGAAGATACGGTTCCACCACATCGACCAGCGTATCAACCTCTTCATTCAGCGTTGCGGCCAGAGCATCAATGCCGACCGGACCGCCCTGATAATAATTTGCGATGACCTCAAGAAAGCGCCGGTCGCTGTCAGTCAGACCTTTTGAATCAATGCTCAGCGTTTTCATAGCTTGTAAGACAATCGCACGATCAATCACAGACGAATCGGTTTTGACTTGAGCAAAATCCCGGACTCGCCGCAATAATCGATTGGCGATCCGCGGTGTTCCCCGGGAACGGCGCGCAATCTCCAGCGCGGCCTGCGCATCAATCGTTTGCCCGAGTTTATGAGCAGATGATTGAACGATCAACGACAAATCCTTTTCATCATAAAAATCCAGATGATGGAATAACCCGAAACGATCCCGTAGCGGAGACGCCAGCAAGCCGCTGCGTGTCGTAGCGCCGATAATCGTCAACGGCTTAAGATTAAAATTAATGGTCCGGGCATACGGTCCTTTATCAACGACAAAATCAATCTTGAAATTCTCCATTGCCGGATACAAGAACTCCTCAACAACCTTGGATAACCGGTGAATCTCATCGATAAAAAGGATATCCCCCCGCTCCATATTCGTCAAAATACCGATCAAATCCCCTGCCCGTTCAATCGCCGGCCCCGATGTAATTGTAATGCGCGCGCCCATCTCATGTGCCACGATATACGATAAGGATGTCTTACCCAGACCCGGCGGACCGGAAAACAACATGTGCTCCAGAGGCTCTCCCCGCTGTTTGGCCGCCTGAACCGCAACCCGCAGATTCTCAACCAAATCTTTCTGCCCGACAAATCCGTCCAATGACTCCGGACGAAGAGATAAATTCAGCACGCTGTCTTCATCAGTCTCTGTTTCAACAATAATTCTTTTGCGTTCTTCCGTGTTCATTGGTCGTAATGATCCGTCTCCCGGGCAGTTCCGTCATCCGCGTCATCCTCTTTCACATCATGTGTGGATTGCGGAGGCACCTCTGCAGCCGCGAGCATATTATCCGTATTGCGAACGACTTCAATATCTGCAAACAACCGCTTTTGGCGGACACGCACTTCCTTCAAACGAATCAATTCCAAAACCGCCATAAAGGTCACAATCACCTCGGACTTGGTTCGTGCCGCCGAGAAAAATTCCGTCAACACCCCTACCGGCTTTTTTAAAAGCGAATGCAAAATTTCATGAATCTTTTCCTCAACAGTGTATTCTTCCTGCTCTATCTCATACACATCCTTGTCCTTTAACTTCGCCACCGCCTGGGAAAAGGCATTGATGAGATCAAACAGGTTCGCTTCAAAATAAACCTCTTTCGCATCATCCTCCATCTCTTTGCGCATGTCTTCATCAATCTTGCGCGGATATAAATTTTGACGCTCTAATTCTTTTTCTTTTAACTGAGCCGCGACTTCTTTAAATAACTTGTATTCCTGAAGACGACGGACAAGATCCTGACGAGGATCCTCCTCTTCATCTTCAATATCGGCAGGATCAGGAGGAAGCAGCATACGGGATTTGATCTGAATCAATGTCGCCGCCATCACCAAAAACTCCCCGACAACTTCCAGATCCAGCATCTTCATCATTTCAATATATTGAAGATACTGCTCGGTCACTGCGGCAATAGGAATATCCCGGACATCAATATCATCTTTTTTGATAAGATACAGTAAAAGATCCAGCGGCCCCTCAAAGACATCCAGCTTTAATTTATAGCTCATAGCCGTTTCCTATTGATCCCGTATTAAGCGCCTGCCGCATTGTTGCCGTTGGACCCAAAGACCGCGCTCCGCACCTCCGCCATCGTCTGCAGCGCAATCGCCCTGGCCTTGAGGGCGCCGTCAGCGAGAATCTCATCGACCAGACCGGGACGCTGTTCAAAATGCCGTCGTCGTTGACGCATGGGGGCGGTGACCTCCAAAATACGCTCCGTTAAGATCTTCTTGCAATCAGTGCAGCCTTTATGGGCACCTTCACACCATTGCCGCACCGCATCGTCCTGATCAGGCGCAAACACTTTATAATACGCAAAAATGTTGCAGACATCCGGATGCCCGGGGTCTTTGAGTCGAATCCGCTGCGGGTCCGTAATCATCTGCCCGACCTTCCTGCCGATCTCCTCCTCGCTGTCCGACAAATTAATCGCGTTCTGGTAGCTCTTGCTCATCTTTCGCCCATCCAGTCCCAAAAGTCGCGGGGTTGTCGTAAGAATCTCCTGACAATCTTCAAAGACATCCGAATGATATAAAAAATTAAACCGCCGGGAGATTTCCCGCGTTAATTCCAGATGAGGCAATTGATCTTCTCCGACAGGAACCGCCGTGGCCTTGTAAAGCAGAATATCCGCGGCTTGCAAAACCGGATAACCTAAAAACGCATACGTCTGCAAATCGCGGGTCGAAATTTCCCTCAGCTGTTCTTTGTAGGTAGGGTTCCGTTCCAGCCATCCCAGCGGGGTCAGACAGCTAAGGATCATCTGCAATTCCAAATGTTGCGGCACCTGCGACTGAACAAAAATGATGGAGCGCTCCGGATCCAGCCCGCATGCCAACCAATCAAGCACCATCTCACGAATATACTCGGGCATGGTTTCGGCTGTCTCATACTCGCCCATCAGGGCATGCCAGTCCGCCACGGAAAAAATGCATTGATATTCATCCTGCAGTGCAACCCAATTCTGCAAGGCCCCGACCCAATGTCCCAAATGCAGACGCCCGGTCGGACGCATTCCACTAAAAATTCGCTTTGCGGTCTTTGTCATAAAACATCCTAAATGGTTCTGGCGATTTCCTCAACATGATAGACCTCGATAATATCTCCCTCTTGAAGACCATCAAATTTATCAAGGGTCAACCCGCACTCATAGCCTTCCGCCACTTCCCGGACATCATCTTTAAACCGTTTTAACGTGGCGATCTGTCCGTCAAAAATCGATTCATCGTTACGAAAGACCTCGGCCCGGTCCCGCCGTTTGACCTTGCCTTTAACAACAAAACATCCCGCGATAATTCCGGAGCGGCTTAATTTAAAAATCTGCCGCACTTCCACACGGGCTAAAAAGGTCCGTTTAATCCTGGGAGCCAGCAGGCCGGAGAGCGACTTTTTAATATCATCCACGGCATCATAAATAATCCGGTATTCACGTATATCGACCGGTTCTTTTTCCAACTCCAGTGCCGCCCTCGGACTAACACCGACATGAAATGCTATAATAATCGCGTTTGAGGCCACCGCTAAAATCACATCCGAGGCATTGATCTCACCGACCCCCATATGAATAAATTTAACCTTAACCTCTTCACTGGGAATCTTGGCCAGCGAATCCCGCAAGGCTTCCAGAGATCCCTGAACATCGGCCTTAAGAATAACATTCAGCTCCTTAACCGCCCCCTCCTGAATCTGAGAATACAAATCTTCCAGGGTTATTCTCTGCGAGGCCCCCATGCGTCGTCCCTTTTCCTGAAGCCGGCGTTTTTCAGTAATCTGCCGAGCAACCTGCTCGTCCTCAACCACATAAAACATTGATCCGGCTTCCGGGACTCCATCCAATCCTAAAATCTCAACCGGTGTGGACGGCCCGGCCTCATCCAGGCGTTTGCCGTGATCATTAAACATGGCCTTAATCTTACCGTAATGCATTCCGACAACGATAAAGTTATTAACCTTTAAGGTGCCGCTCTGGACAATTAATGTGGTGACCGTTCCTCGTCCCGGGCTTAAATGGGCCTCCACGACAATTCCGGACCCCATCTTATCTTTGTTGGCCCGCAATTCCAGCATCTCAGATTCCAATAAAATCATTTCCAGCAATGTATCAATTCCCTCTCCCGTCACCGCAGAAACCGGCACAACAATCGTCTGTCCGCCCCAATCTTCAGAGGCCAGGCCGCGTTCGGCCAATTGCTTTTTCACATGATCCGGATTCGCGCCGGGCCGATCCATCTTATTTAACGCCACAACAATCGGAACTTCCGCCGCTGCGGCATGATCAATAGCCTCTTGTGTCTGCGGCATAATCCCTTCATCCGCGGCCACAACCAAAACCACAATATCCGTAATGTGGGCTCCTCTGGATCGCATGGCGGTAAATGCTTCGTGACCGGGCGTATCCAGAAAGGTAATGCGCCCGCGCTCCATCTCCACAGAATACGCTCCAATATGCTGAGTAATTCCGCCATGCTCTTGATCCGCAATCTTGCTTTTGCGAATACGATCCAGCAAAGAGGTCTTCCCATGATCGACATGTCCCATAAATGTAATAACAGGCGCGCGCGGTGTCAGCTTTGAAGGATCTTCATCTTCTCCCTGATGAACCTCAATAATCTGTTCTTCCTGTGATTTGACCTGAACATACTCATATCCAAATTTTTTGGCCAATTCGACCACCACATCTTCATCCAGATTCTGATTAATATTAGCAAAAATCCTCATCTGCATTAAGGTCTGCAAAACGACCCCCGCCTTCTGCTCAATGCAGTTGGAAAAATCTTTAACACTAATCGGAACATTCAATTCCAACGGCTTTAAATCCGCATCTGCAACCGGCTTGGGCAAGTCAACACTTTCAACACCCGGCTGTCTGGCGATGCCGGTATCATGCCCACGCACACCCTTCTTTTTTTTCTTATTAAAAGGCTTCAGTGCAATAAAAGGCTCAGCAGAACGTGTTTTCGGTTTTGCGGAAGGCTTTTTCACAAACCGTTTTCGCTTTTCAGGAACAGCGGCTTCCCCGACCTTAAAATTCAAACTACCGGTATACGGGACCTCTTCCGGCTTTTTCCCGGTCTTCTTGAAATTCTTTGCAGCAGAGGATCCGCCCTTTCCATCGACAGGTTTCGTTTTGGCTGAAACCTCGCCAGCCGGCTCCGGTTGAGACGGCTTCGCCGGACGGTCTTCTTTTTTCTCATGAGCGGACGATTTTTGTGATTTTTCCGACATCGACTCAATTGGTGCTTCGACTGATTCACTCGGCACAACCGATGTGTCTTTTTCCTGCGGCGCCTCGCCCGACGGTTCATCCTTGGACGAGTTAACAACGGTCCCATCTGTTTTTTCCCGATGGGATTCCGGCGAATCCTTCTCTTTGGCCTCTGCCTCTACACCTGCGTCACCCACAGTTTCCGGGGCCTTTTCGACAAACGGCTTGCGTTCCGGCTTTTTTTGTGTTTTTAAGCGGGACGCCTTTTTCATATCTTTAATCAATTCACTCTTTAAAACAATCGTCACAGCCTTGCTGAGTTCCTGTTCCCCATCCTTGGCTTTTAGCTTTAGGGACCGCAACTTCTCAAGAACATGCTCGTTTGTCGTTTTAAATTCTTTGGCTAGCTCAGAAACTTTCATACGCGAATCTTACCTTCTTCCTTCATAGTAAATAAATTTGCCCTCTTCGCAGAGGGCAAGTTCTTATCCATTATCGTCATTCAGGATCATTTTTGCCTGCTCAATCAATTTTTCGGCTTTCATTTTACCCAAACCCTTTACCTGTGTCAAATCATCCGTTGATGCCTGGGCCAGAGCGGACAAGTCAACAAATCCGGCCTCTTTCAAATGCTCAATCAACGCCGGGCCGACACCTTCAATCCGGGCCAGTTCTTCTTCCTCTGAGGAAACATCTTCAGATCCCGCTTCGGCCGTTGAGTCCTGGACGTCCGCAGTCTCCCCGGACTTTAAAAGCTCGCCATTGTCGTCACTTTCGGCTGCATCAGCCTCAGCGCCTTCGGATTCCTGCCGTTCCCACTGTTCTGCGGTAAAAATATTCAATTCCCACCCGACCAGCTTGCCGGCTAAACGGACATTCTGACCTCGTTTGCCGATTGCTAAAGATAGTTGATCGTCTGCGACAATCAAGTTGGCAACTTTCTCATCATAATTTAACTGAATCTGCGAAATTTCAGCCGGGGAAAGGGCGGCCTGAATATACTCTTTAATATCATCCGACCAGCGCACGATATCAATCTTTTCGCCCTGAAGCTCCGAAACAATATTTTTAACGCGTGCCCCGCGCATTCCCACACATGCGCCGACACTATCTACCCGTTCTTCTTTCGAAAAAACCGCGATTTTGGTGCGGTCTCCCACTGCCCGTGAAATAGACTTGATCTCGACAATATTTTCATAAATTTCCGGGACTTCCAATTCAAACAACCGTTTGACCAAAAACGGATGAGCCCGCGATAAAAGAATTTGCGGTCCCCTGGCCTCCCGTTCGACAGATAAAACATAAACCTTCACCCGGTCGCCCTGTTTAAATTCTTCTTTGGGTGACTGTTCACTGCGTGGAATAAACCCTTCTGTCTTTCCCAGATCCACAATAATATTGCCGCGTTCAAATCGATAAACACTCCCGCTGACAATCTGCCCTTCCCGCGCCTTGAATTCCGTATAGACGACATCCTTCTCAGCCTCTCTGATCTTTTGAATCACGACCTGTTTGGCGGTCTGGGCGGCAATGCGGCCGAACTCGCTGGAACGGATTTCGTGCCCATCCGCATAGGCCTTAATCTGTCCGCTCTGCCGATCAAACTGCACCTCAATTTCCTCTTCTTCCCCGATCGTCCAAATTTTACGGGCCGCAGAAGCGATGGCGGACTCCACAGCCTGAATCAGAATTTCCTTATCAATCCCTTTATCCCGTTCTAACTGCTCCAGGACTGCCATTAACTCTACATTATCCATTGTGTTATTCCCTCCTTATATCATGACGACTGCTTTTTGAATATGTTCGAAAACTAACTTATGGTCACCGTCGGCATTCTCAAGACGAACGCCCTGTTCATCAACGCCGGCCAGCACGCCCACAACGCGCTGTGCGGAATCATCCTCAAGCGGATCCTGATGAAAAACTTCAAGCGTCTGACCGATCACCCGCCTGAAATCTCTGGCGGACTTAAGCGGCCAGTCCAACCCCGGGGATGAGACGCTTAATGTATAATCTCCCCCGAAAAGTCCCTCCGATTCCAGATGGCGCCGGACATCCCGGTTGATTTGCGCGCATTGATCAAGTGAAATCCCTCCTCCGGGCAAATCCGCCAAAAGCTCAATATGAGCCGTGCCTTGATACGGCTTGACCGTTACGCTGAAAATTTCAACCCCCAGCGGCCCGACAACGGCCTCAAAAATCCCGCGCAGATGATCCGGATTATCCATGATCCCTCCCGACGCGTTGACGAAAAAATGCCAGAACCTCTTCCGTTGCGAGCATCGTCGGCTCCTCACCATTCCGATGTTTTAATTCAACCTGCCCCTGGACTAAATTCCGTTTCCCTATCACAAGGCATTCCGGAAGGCCGATCAAATCCGCATCATTAAATTTTCGGCCGGCTGTCTCATCCCGGTCATCCACAAGAACCGTCATCCCGATCTCTTGAAGTTCATCGTGATACCGACGGGCCCAGTTCATCGAGTCTTCATCACCGACACTTAACGGGAGAATTTCAACATCAAACGGGGCGGTCTCTCGAGGCCAAATAATTCCGTTCTCATCATGAAACGTCTCAATCAATGCGGCGATCAAACGGCTGACGCCAATACCGTAACACCCCATGACCATCGGATGACGTTTACCGTCCTCTCCCAAATAACAGGCCTCAAGCGTGGCGCTGTATTTTGTTCCCAATTGAAAAATATGTCCGATTTCCAGGGCCGCCCGCCGTTCCACCGGCTTGCCGCATTTCGGGCAGGCCCCAGCTCCCTCACGGAAGGCCCCGCGAAAATCACAGGCCGAACAGACCGCCACAGCATCTTCGCCGATCCGGCTTTCAACCATGAACTCATGCGACACACTTCCGCCCATGGCTCCGGAATCCGCCTCGACGATCACGACATCCAGCCCGCAACGTTCAAAGATTTTTTGATAAGCCTGATACATAACAGCGTAATTTTTTTCCAGGCCTGCCGTATCACAATCAAAACTATACGCATCCTTCATAATAAATTCGCACGCCCGCACGATACCGAACCGGGGCCGCAACTCATCCCGGAATTTCGTCTGAATCTGATACAAGGTCATCGGTAGCTGACGATACGATTGAACATACTGCTGTGCCAGATGCGTAATAATTTCTTCATGCGTCGGGCCCAGGCACATCTCCCGCCCTTTCTGATCCTTAAAACGGATCATCACATCTTTCATGGTCTCGACCCGTCCGGTCTTTTCCCAGATATCAAGGGGATGCAAACACGGCAGCAAAACCTCCTGGGCTCCAGCCGCGTTCATTTCTTCCCGAATAATCGTCTGAATACGATCCAGAACGCGCAGCCCTAACGGAAGATATGAATAAACCCCGGCGGTTAACATATTAACCAAACCGGCCCGAATGCTCAGCTGATGGCTTGCCGCTTCAGCCCCGGCCGGCGCCTCTTTTAATGTTGGAATAAAGTAGTTGGACCAATACACACCGCGTTCCTCTCATAAATTATGATTTAAAAAAACCTTCCGGCAACTTGACATTATGCCGGTCAAATTTCACTTTAAATGAAGGCCAATGTTCCATTTGTTCCCAATGCCCGGAGATCGTCCCATCCTCCGCTTTCCCATCCTGAACAAAATGAAAGACATCCCTTAAAAACGTTTTATCGTCCTCTTTATCATAGGCCACATCCGTAACATTCGTGATTCGACGGACCCCGTCGGAAAAAAGCTCAATGTGGACAATCAGATCAACAGCCCGGGCGACCTGGGCGCGAATTTCCTGGGTGCTTAACGGCAATCCGGCCATCATCATCATCGTAACCATGCGGTTAAACGCATCTTCCGGAGAATCCGAATGAACAATCGCCAACGATCCCGAATGGCCTGAGGCAATTGACTGAATCAAATCCAGCATTTCTTCAGAACGAATCTCCCCAATGATAATACGGTCCGGCCGCATACGCAGCGAGTTAACAAATAAATGCCGAATCGTAATCGCGCCTTTCCCTTCAATATTGGCCGGTTTGGTCAGCAATGTGACCACATGATCCTGCTTCAGACGCAACTCCGGCGTGTCTTCAATCGTAATAATGCGTTCATGATCCGGAATATGGCGTGAAAAAACATTCAACGCCGTCGTCTTTCCGGTTCCGGTCGCTCCGGTAAAAAAAACATTCAATTTCGCCTGCATGGCTGAAATCATAAATGCTGCTAATTTTTTATCAAACATCTTGCGCTGAAGCAAATCATCAACGGAAGAAATCTGATCGGAAAACTTTCGAATCGTTACCACCGCACCTCCGATGGTGCACGGCGGCACAACGGCGTTAATTCGCGATCCGTCCTGCAAACAAAAATCAACATACGGTGACGATTCATCAATACGCCCACTGGTTCCGGACGATGCCAACAACTTTTGAATTGTATGATGCAGCTGATCGATATTTTCAAACTTAATATCCGACAATACGATTTTTCCGAATTTTTGAACAAACACCTTGTCCGGGCCATTAACCATAATCTCGGAAATCTCAGGATCCTCCATTAACGAACGAAGCGGCCCTAAACTAATCGTCGATTCCACAAAACTGCGAATCAGGGCGATTCGCTCCTCCATAGAAATTTCCAGGCCCTCTTCCACGGAAAGATTGGTAATAGCCCGATCGACATAAACCCTCAACTGATCCTCAGTTAAACGGTCTTTGACCTTGACAAAATCTGTCTTATGAATCAAATACTGACTGATTAACGATCGAATCTCTGCAATGCTCACCGCGTTCCTCCTTGTTCTAAGGTCACTGAAAAAACCGTCCGAAAAAATGCGTCATTTTCTCTGCCCAGCCGACCTGCACAATATCGTTATAAAAAACAAACAGGGCCAAACAGATCAATAAACTCATCCCGACTTTTAAAAATCCTTCTTCAACCTTTTCCGAAAGAGGCCGACCGCGGATGGCTTCAAAGGCCAGAAAAAATAAATGCCCCCCATCCAGCACCGGAACCGGAAGAAGATTAAAAAACGCCAGATTCGCACTAATCACCGCCATAATAAAAACAATATAGGCAAATCCCATCGCTGTGGCATCCCGAATGACATCAAAAATACGAATCGGACCGGCTAATTTATCCTGAGCGGATTCTGCCCCGGTCGCCACACGATAAAGCGTTTTTGCCGTCAAGACCATAATCGAGGTCAATTCTGACCCGGCCTCCCGCAATGAGCGCAGCAGGCCATACTTTTTCAACTTCGGCTTAATTCCGACAACGGGAAAACTCTGCCGCCCCTGAGCCCCGTCGAACGTCTCATAAACCGGTTTAAGATCGTCGAGCTCCAAACGCTGTCCTGATCGCTCTACAATAAAATCCAGCTTCTGTCCTTCGCTATTAAAGACCGCCGTCTGAATATCCGCCCAATGCGTAACCACCTGACCATCAATCTCCAGAACAATGTCCCCGGGTTCCAGGCCGGCCTGTGCGGCAGGATAATCCGGCATCACATCTCCGATCTGGTTACCCAGAATCGGATACCCAGTCACAGAGAACAAAAAGACAAAACACAAATACGCAAAAACACAATTGATCAACGGCCCCATGACAATAACCAGGGCCCGATGCCAGACCGGATGGGAAAAAAATTCATCTGCGGATCCGGTGCATTCTGCGCGTTCATCGCCGGCGAGCTTGACATATCCGCCCAGGGGAATCGCCGCCACAATAAATTCTGTTCCCTGGGAGACTCTGGACACCAGCTTCTTACCAAACCCGATCGAAAACTTTTCAACACGAATCCCGAGCAGCCGCGCCGCAATAAAATGCCCCCACTCGTGAACGATAATCAAAATCCCCAGAACAATAAGAAATACCAATAATGTCATTGCACCATCCTCAATTAAGACTGTAATTTCCGAATTTCCTCTGCGGCCATCTGCCGCGCCCAGCGATCAGCCTCCCAAACACATCCCAGATCGTTTCCGACATCCTGGCATTGATGCCGCTGCACTACGGTTTCCACAATACCATAAATCCGGGAAAACCGAATCTGATGATTCAAAAAAGCATCGACCGCCACCTCATCGGCCGCGTTCAGGACGGCCGGAAGTGTCCCTCCGCGATGAGCCACTTCAAAGGCTAAACGCAGCGCCGGAAACTTTTGCTCATCCGGCGACTCAAAATGAAGCCGCCCGATTTGTGTTAAATCCAGGTCCGGCAACGCCGACGATAAACGTTGCGGATATGTCAAGGCATACTGAATCGGAATCCGCATATCCGTAATGCCCAGCTGCGCGATCACCGATCCGTCGCAAAACCCCACCAGAGAATGCACAATCGCTTCCGGATGAATTAAAACCTTAATCTGATCCGCACACAACGCGAACAGCCGTTGCGCCTCAATGACCTCAAAGCCTTTATTCATCATGGTTGCAGAATCGACTGTAATCTTGGGACCCATCGTCCATCGCGGATGCGCTAAAATTTCATCGACAGTGAGATCGTCAAAACGTTTTGCGGCAATATCTTTCAGAGGTCCTCCCGAGGCGGTCAAATACACTTGTTTCAAATCTTCCCGACGCTGTCCGATCAAACACTGGAAAATCGCACTCTGCTCCGAATCAACCGGAATAATCACCGCTCCGGATTTCTGCGCCTCCGCCATCAAAATCTCTCCGGCCATGACAAGGGCTTCCTTATTCGCCGGCGCCACAATCTTTCCGCTTTTCACCGCCGCCAGAAACGGTTCCAGGGCCGCTCCGCCGCTCATTCCGATGACCACAATATCAATCTCATCCAAAGAACACAAATCCGCCAGATCCCGGTCCGCATCACACACCTTGCCCTGGAAATCACGGCCTAATCGATTTTTCAATTCCTCATGTTGATCGGCACGAATCCCGACGTAATCCGGCTGAAATGTCCGCGCCTGCTGAGCCAATCGTTCGACATTCTGATACGCGCTGAGTCCGACAACGGCAAATAATTCCGGGAACCGCTCAATGACCTGTAACGTATTGCATCCGATTGTTCCGGTCGAACCTAATATCAAAACCCTTTTCATGAATTATCCCGCGCTCTTTAAAATCGGATCCAGCACCGCCGCCATATACAAATAAAACGCCGGAACTGAAAACAAAAGGCTGTCAATCAAGTCCAGAACTCCGCCCATGCCCGGCAAAAATTTCCCCGAATCTTTGACCATACAATCCCGTTTGATCAGTGACTCGGATAAATCTCCCAACTGCCCCATTCCCCCGAAAAACGCGCCCATCATTGTCGCCTGCCAGATCGGAAACACCACCAGTTGATGCGGCAAAAACGACCAGCACATCGCCGCCGCGATCATGCTGAATAATACACCGCCGATTGAACCCTCAATGGACTTATTCGGACTGACCCGAGGCAGTAACGGATGCTTTCCCAACCAACTTCCGATCAACAAGGCGCCGATATCTCCGGCTTTCGTAACCAGCAAAATAAATGCTGCAAGTTTGACTCCGGCCAGTCCAGGCAACAAAAACCGCACCTTAACCAAAAAACTGAACAACCAGGAAACATAAAAGACTCCAAACATCGTTGTTGAAATTCCCACAATGGCATTGGTATTGTCTTTCCGGGTAAACTGCAGCAACAAGATCATCAAAAACATCAATGTAATAAATAACAACTCCCAATTCTTCGTCGACTCAAACTGATGCCAGATGGATAAGGGAATCATCAGGCCGATAAAAATTCCGACATAGCTGTAAATCGGAATACCCTTCTTTTTTATCATGTAAAAGAACTCATATAAACCGCCGATAATCAGTCCGATGACTACGAGCATAAACATCCACTCAAAGAAAATGCCGACTAAAACAGCACTGATACAAATCGTTGAACTTACAAATCTGTTCCAGGACATACGCGCTCCTGCCGTTAAAGCGTCTTTGGTGTCTGAACATCACCGTAACGCCGCTCCCGTTGAGCGTATTCTCTGATCGCTTTACGAAACTCATCCGCCGTAAAATCAGGCCACAAGACTTTCGTAAAATACAACTCTGTATATGAAATCTGCCACAACAGGAAATTGCTGATCCGTTGTTCTCCGGAGGTGCGAATCAACAAATCCGGATCCGGCAGTTGACGCGTATACAACATCTTGCTGAAAAACTCTTCCGTGATATCATCCAGCCCTAATTCCCCGTCACACACTTTACGGGCCGTAAGACGAACCGCCTCTAAAATCTCATCACGAGATCCATAGTTAAACGCCAGGTTAATCCGAAGTCCTGTGCTGGCAGCCGTCATCTCTTTCAACTGCAAGAAAGTCTGCAAGACATTCTGCGGAATTCCTTGCGTTTGACCGATAAAATCAAAACGATAATTCCTGCCGCGCAGATCACCGGCCTTTTGCCTGAGCCCCATCGAGATCATCTGCATCAGCATTTTGATCTCTGTCTCCGGACGTTTCCAATTCTGCTGTGAAAACGTATACAGCGTCAGCGCTTCAATGCCCTCTTCATCGGCAGCGGTAATGATTTCTCCGGCGCGTTTCATTCCTTCAAAATGCCCGCGAAACCGTTCCAGCCCGCGTTTCTTCGCCCAACGCCCATTACCGTCCATAATAATCGCAACATGTTTTGGTCTCATTCCTGCCACCCGTCTCATTAAAAAAATGGGGGGATTTTCATCCCCCGCATTTTCAAAGCTCTGTCATAAGCCTTGCGCCGCTACATCATTGTGCCGCCGAAACCGCCGGGGCGTCTGCTGCCGGCTGAGCGGCTTGAGCCTCCAACTTCTTCTGTAGAGATGCCTGGCTTTCCGCAAGGGCCTTTCGTTCTGCCTCCAGGGCTTCAAGTTTCGCCGTCATCTCCTCTTCCACAGCCTTCCCATCGGTCAAAATTTTTTGAATCGCAGCGGTCTTGGATTTTTCTTCACCGAGTTGCGACTGCAACTGTGTGACCTCCTGCTGCCTGGACAATAATTTTTGTTCGACGGCAAACCGTTTACCGCGTTCCTGATCTAAAACAATTTTAAGTTCTGAACTGCGCAAATTCGCATAAACTGCCAAGGCACAAGCAATCACCGAAATTCCAACCGCTAAAGGCAATGTCGCGTTTTTCATCTCTTCCTCCTATTCAGGAACTCTATTTAAGATTTTCCGTTTCCACGGCTGCCGATTCTTTCGTCATTTTTGGTAAAATTACAATCTCGACACGACGATTCTGCTGACGGCCTTCCCTGGTCTGATTCGTTGCCACCGGACGATATTCGCCATACCCTGTCGCCGAAAGACGCCGCGGATCAAGCTGATGCTCATCCGCTAAATAATGCAGCACCCCCATGGCTCGGGCAACAGACAATTCCCAGTTGGATTTCCATCCTGATTTTGAGATCGGTTCATTATCGGTATGCCCCTCAATTCCGACATTCAAATCTTTCACCGTCGTGTTTAACACTCGAGCGACTTTATCCAGTGTCGCCAGTGACGTTGAACGCAATGTGGCCTTCCCGGAATCGAACAAAACCTCTGCCACAAAGGTGATGACCAACCCGCGCTCCATCATTTCCACCTTAACCGATTTATCGCTGATTTCGCCGCGCAACCGTCCTTCAAGCTCTTGCTTGGCCCGCTCCAATTCGGACATTTCACTCTTAAGATCTGAATACTTGGACTGGAGTTCCGTAATCTTTTCGACGTCTTTTCGCCGCCCCTTCTGAAAAATGAGGGTGCATCCGCTGGCGCTGAACGATAATACTACCAAGCACACGGCCATTCGTAATAATGCGGAACCCTTGTGCATCAGATCCTCCTTCGTTAATATGTCATCAAAATCTTTTCAGATAATTAGCAATGGTTTCAATATTATCAAACCGCCTTTTTAAAGTCAAGCGGATTCTAATCTATTCAAAAATAATGCGTTAGAGAAAAGCCGCTCAATAACGGATAATTGTATCCGTCCGCTTGGATCCGGTCGAAACATAGCGAATCCGCACCTTAAGCAATTTTTCCAGGCGCTCAATGTATTTTCTGGCGTTTGCTGGCAGATCTTCATAATTCTGCACCCCTGCAGTCGGCCGATCCCACCCCTTCATAGCAATATAAACAGGCTTGGCCCGGCAGACCGCATCATAATCCATGGGAAACTCTTTATATGTCTGTCCCTTATACTCATACCCCACACAAATCTTAATCGTTTCAATTCCATCCAGGACATCAAGTTTCATGATGGCCAGCTCTGAGATCCCATTAAGCATAATGGAATACCGAACCAGCACGCTGTCAAACCAGCCGCAACGCCTCGGACGCCCTGTGGTCGCACCGAACTCATTGCCTTTTTTGCGAATCTTATTAAGCATCTCATCGCTGAATTCTGTCGGAAACGGTCCCTCGCCAACGCGTGTGGTATAAGCTTTAACAGCGGCCACGGCCTTATCAATCTTGGTCGGCGGCACACCGGTTCCGGAACACACGCCGCCCACAATGCAGTTTGATGAGGTGACAAAAGGATACGTTCCAAAATCAATATCCAAAAACGTTCCCTGAGCTCCTTCAAATAATACCGACTTGCCCTTATCGATCATGGTGTTTAAATAAACAGCTGTGTTTTCAATAAACGGTCCGATGCGCTTTCCGTAAGACAGGTATTCTTTATAAATCTCCTCAAGACTATAATCAGAATGCCCGAAGACCTTGCGGTAGGTTTCATTTTTTTCCCGAAGATTATCTTCCAACTTGGCTTTTAACACGCCGGGGTTCAGCAAGTCAATGGCACGAACGCCGCAACGCGTGACCTTGTCGGCATAACACGGACCGATCCCCCGTCCGGTTGTTCCGATCTTATTTTTACGTTTGGATTCCCGCAACCCGTCCAGCACACGATGATACGGCATGACAATATGACACAATCCGGAAATTTTCAGCTTGCGCGGTGTAATTTGTATACCCCGTTCTTCCAGTTCATCAATCTCTGCCGTTAGCGCTTTCGGATCCACCACCACGCCATTACCGATCACACAAACTTTTTTAGGATGAAGAATTGATGAGGGGATTAAATGAAAGACATATGACTTATCGCCGACCACAATGGTATGTCCGGCATTATTTCCGCCTTGATAACGAACGGTGATATCCGTATCACGTGATAAGAAATCAATCAATTTCCCCTTTCCTTCATCACCCCACTGCGCTCCGACCACAACACAATTCATACCCTATCCTTTCTATGTTAAATAAAATCTGCCGCGTAATATATCAGCATTCCCGCTCCTGCGGCAACCGCCAAACCTGAAATCACAACCGCTGCCAAACGGGAATTCAAGATCTTTTGCCGCAAGGCCTCTGAACGGAATGCCCGAACAGCCAAAAACCAAACAGCACAATACATCCAATTTGCGCTGAGTTCAAAGAAAACAAATTTCCAGAATACCATCGGATCCGGCTTAAGCATCAGCCGATAATTTAAATAAACCGCACCTGACGGCAACGGCCAGAACCCTCCCCAGAAGGCCAAAAAAATTCCGCAGGCCCCGCCTTTTAAGACCGTCAGCAAGGTTCCGCAAATCGAGCCATCGACCGCCTTCTGATAAAATCGATCGTAAAAAATCTTTTCCAGACTCGTGCGGATATCCGCATCATCACCCAGGACCGCACGAAAAAAACGAGAGGCCGACACGATAATCATCACGGCCAGCAGACAACGCAATATGAATCCGATTAAGGAAAGAAGACCCATATGCGCCAGAATGGCATCCATCAAGCCCAGATGGATTTGCGACTGCACGATCAATAAAACAAAAATCAAAACCCCGCCGAACACATGACCGGATCCGCTTCGGCGCTGCGCACGCACAAGAAAAAACAAAAAAAGAAAGTAACCCAGGAAAGAGGCAGGATTAATACTATAGACTAACCCTGCCCTCAACACAGATCCCCAGTCAATATGTCCCAACATTGTTTCTGCCACAGATGCTCCCGGAATCGGACTCAAACTTTCAGAAGCTTAACAAACAAGACATCTTTGGCCTGATTGATTTTCTCAAGCACAGTTTCCGTCACTTCACTATCAATATTGACCACCGAGACCGCTTTACCGCCGGGCGTTTCACGACCGAACGTAATACCGGCAATATTTATGCCGGCCTCTGACAGAATTGTGCCGACAGCCCCAACAACTCCCGGCTTGTCATTATTATTAATGAAAAGAATATTGCCGTCGGGAATCGCTTCAACATACACATCATCCACTTTCACAATGCGAGGCTGCTTATTGCTCGACAAGGTGCCCCAGACAGAAAAATCTTCCTGATCCGTCTTGATCACCACACGGATAAGATTGACAAATTCTTCTTCACTTCCGGGTTCCACGACCTCAACCGTAATGCCGCGCTCTTTCGCCACAGCCAGCGAATTGACAAAATTAACCGTCTCACCCAGAATCGGCGCCAACAACCCGTAGGCCAGGGACATCGTGACCGGATCGGTCTTATGCGAGGTCACCTCGCCATGATAGGCAATCCTGATTTCCTTGATTCCCCCTTTAATCAGCTGGCCGGCAAAGATTCCCATCTTTTCCCCAAGATTAATATACGGAGACAGCACCGCGTAGGCTTCAGATGAAACCGACGGAAAATTCGCGGCATTGGCAATCCCTTTACCCAGCAAGGCATTGGTAATTGTTTCTGCGATTTCAATCGCCACATTCACCTGAGCCTCCGATGTGGATGCGCCCAGATGCGGCGTGGTGACACAATTGTCACAGGAAAACAGCGGGTGAGCGGGATCTGGCGGTTCTTTCGTATACACATCCACCGCAGCGCCGGCAATAACATTATTTTTCAAGGCCTCAACCAGATCCTCTTCATTCACAATCCCGCCCCGTGCACAGTTAATCACGCGGGCAGACGGCTTCATCATGGCAAACTCTTTCGCCCCGATGAGATTTACCGTTTCGGACGTTTTGGGAAGATGCAGCGTCACATAATCCGACTGCTTGAGCAGCTCTTCCAACGCGACCATCTGAATGCCGCGTTTTCCCGCAACCTCCGCCGATAAATACGGATCAAACCCGATAATCTTCATGCCGAAGGCCCGGCACATATTAGCCACCGTCGATCCGATACGACCTAAACCGACAATCCCGATGGTCTTTCCGTAAAGTTCAACCCCTTTAAATTTGGCCCGCTCCCATTTGCCCTCACGAACCGACGCATAGGCTTGGGGGATATTGCGGGACAGCGCCAAAATCAAACTCATCGTCTGCTCCGCCGTCGCGGTCGTATTTCCGGCCGGTGTATTCATCGCCACAATCCCTTTTTGTGTGGCCGCCTTCAGATCCACATTATCCAGCCCCACCCCGGCACGTCCGATATATTTCAATTTGCTGGCAGCGTCAATGATATCCGCCGTCACCCTGGTGCCGCTGCGAATAATCAAGGCATCGTAATCCGGAATAATCTCCTTCAACTCTTCCGGCGACAGGTCGTATTTGCAGTCCACCTGAAACTCGTCGACTGCCTCAAAAATCTTTACCCCTTCTTCTGCCAATTTATCACTAATCAGAATTTTCATAGCACTCACTCCTTAAGACGATCGCTCTTATGCATTATAAAACGCCTGAGCTGCGGCCACACCGGCGCCCAACTCAAACTGATACCCCAATTCATGCAAAACCTTTTCAAGACACGAAATCCCGGTCAGCATATCATATTCATCCAGAGCCCCCATATGGGCGATCCGAACAATCTTGCCTTTAAGATCTCCCTGTCCCCCGGCCACCGAAATTCCATAGGTATCCCGCATCAACTTAACAACCTTGCCGCCGTCGATCCCCTCCGGCAGACAAATAGCGGTCAAGACGTTCGACCGGGCAGCCTCCGCAGTAAAAATCTTTAGCCCCAAGGCTCCGGCCGCGGCACAAACTCCTCCGGCCAATCGGGCATAATGCGCGAAGACCGCTTCAAGACCTTTATCCCGAAACATCCTCAGGCTCTCGGTCAAGGCAATGACGATTCCGATCGCGGGCGTGAACGGCGTATCCGGTTTCGCGGCGACTTTCGCATATTTGCGAAGATCAAAATAAAATTTCGGCGCGGTGGATGAATCCATGAGTTTTTTGGCTTTCTCGCTCATCGCCACAAACGCTACTCCCGGCGGCAGCATAAATCCCTTGTGCGATCCTGAAGCAACCACGTCAACGCCCCATTCATCCATTTTCAAATCAACAACGCCCAGGCCGCTGACCGCATCGACCACGAGAACCGCCGGCGTCTTTTGCACAACGCCGGCAATGGCCTTGACATCCGGTGTGGCCCCGGTCGATGTTTCACACAGCGTGATAAAAACAGCTTTGATTGACGGATCCGCTTTTAATTGAGCCGCAATATCTTCCGCTTGAACCGCCTGCCCCCATTCCACCGCCATGACCACCGGCTCGGCCTGAAAGGCCCTGGCC